>WNGE01000049.1_pt1 | contig 134229 bp, 130 predicted proteins | sample 5400651 | NCBI WGS metagenome assembly WNGE01 (sample SAMN13153370, study PRJNA577476) | soil metagenome | isolation source: 60 cm soil or saprolite under grassland replicate 2 | place: USA:California | collected 2016-06-15 | reverse complement strand
CGGCCCGGTCCGGCGGGGAGGTGGATGCGTCGAGAGACATCGGTTGGCCCTCCGAACGACTATCGCGTAGTTGGTACCGATATCGGGTTTCATCTTCAAGGTCAATGGGGCCACCCGACGGGTCGATGCGTCCGGCAAGCCGATGCCGCGTCGCGCTGGGAGACGTTACGGTTTGCCGCTCGGCGCGGCCGGCAACGGCTCGCGCCGTACGTGTGGGGTTGGGGAATTGAGGCTCGGCTTGTCGAAGAAATGGCTCTCGCTCAGTCTGGCCGCGGTGGTTATCTGCGGCCTCTCCGTGATCGCGACGTCGGCGGGCGCCACCAACGTGGTCCCGGACGGTGGGGGACGGCCCCACGCCGGAGGCGGCGGACCGGGTGGGCGGCTGGAGGCGCAGGCGACCGCCTCGCCACCGCCCGGCTACTCGGTGCTCGGCATCGACGTGTCCAGTCACGACCACACGTCCGGGCCGATCGACTGGCCGGCGGTGGCGGCGAGCGGAGTGAAGTTCGCGTACGTGAAGGCGTCCGAGGGACAGAGCTACGTCAACCCCTACTTCCACGGCGACTACAACGCGGCCAAGGCGGCCGGCATCCTGACCGGCGCGTACGCGTTCGGCCGGCCCGACCTGCGCGACCCCGTCGGTGAGGCCAACTTCTTCATCGACCACGCCGAGTGGAGCAACGACTCCCGCACCATCGTGCCCTTCCTCGACGTGGAGTGGCCCTACTCCGCACTGGGCATGCCCGACAACTGCTACGGACTCACGCAGCAGGAGATGCGCGACTGGATCCGCGCTTTCGTCAGCCAGGTCCGCACGCGCATCGGCCGGGTCCCGATGATCTACACCGCGACCAGCTGGTGGAACGAGTGCACAGGCAGCGACTCGTCGTTCGGCGGCTACCCGCTCGACATCGCCAACTACAGCGGCTCCCCTGGCACCTTGCCGAGTGGCTGGACCAACTGGACGGTCTGGCAGTACAAGCCCGGCAACCCCAGCGTCCTCGGCGACTACGACCGGGACGTGTTCAACGGTGACTACGCGGCGCTGACCCGGCTGGCCGGTGTCGACCCGCCGCCGCCGCTCACCTCGGGACCCGTCGTGCAGTACCACTCCGGCGACGGGCAGGTCGACATCTACGCCAACGCCGGCGGTGCGCTTGTCGAGCGCTACTGGCGCCCGAGCACCGGCTGGTCGGGCTGGGCCAACTTCCAGGGCGACATCACGGGTACGCCCGCGGTGATGGCCAACCCGAACAACGGGGCCATCGAGGTCTACGCCAACTCCGGGGGCCGGGTGCGCGAGAAGTACTGGCTCAACGGGGGGTGGTCGGGCTGGGCCGACCTCGGCGGGGCCATCGACGGCGACCCGGTCGTCTTCTACAACCCCAACAACCGCAACATCGAGGTGTACGGGCGGTCCGGCGGTCGCCTGGTGGAGAAGTACTGGAACGCGGCCACCCGCGGCTGGTCGGGCTGGCAGGACCTCGGCGGCAACATGACCGACGGCGACCCGGTCGTCCTCTACAACCCCAACAACCGCAACGTCGAGATCTACGGCAACTCCAATGGTCACCTGGTCGAGAAGTACTGGAACGCCAGCAACGGCCAGTGGATCGGTTGGCTCGACTTCGGCGGCAGTGTCACCGGCGAGCCGTCGGTGCTCTACAACTTCAACAACCGCAACATCGAGATCTACGCCAACGCCGGCGGCAGCCTGGTGGAGCTCTACTGGAACGCTGGCAACGGGCAATGGTCGGGCTGGCAGGGACTGGGCGGGAGCCTCGGGGGCGACCCGGTCGCGTTCTACAACCCCAACAACTACAACATCGAGATCTACGCCCGGTCCAGCGGCGGCCGCCTCGCCGAGAAGTACTGGAACGCCGCCACCCGCGGCTGGTCGGGCTGGCAGGACCTCGGTGGCAACCTGTCCTGGAAGCCGGCCGTCTTCTACAACCCGGGCAACCGCAACGTCGAGCTCTACGCGGTCGGCGACGGCGCCCTCGCGGAGAAGTACTGGCGGTCCAGTGACGGCGCATGGATCGGCTGGTTCAGCCTCGTGCAGTAGCGGTCATCGCTCCCGGTGCCCAACGGCCGGCCGCCCGAGTCGTGATCCCGGGCGGGCCCGGCCCTTTCGTCCACCCTATGTGTGGACCGTCACTGTTGACGGCGCCCGTACGCCAGGTTTTGGTTACGCCGCTTGTTCGGTGTTCCTGGGGAATCCATGCGCGTCAACGGGGGACGGCACGTGAGGCGAAGTCTGGGTGCGGCGGTGTCCGCTGCGCTGATATCGGGGTTACTGGCCGGGTGCTCTGACCCGCCGGGCGGCCATGATGCGCCCGGTCCGGCGCCATCGGGTCCGGCCACGTCGAGCGGCGCAGCCGCGGGGAAGGCGCCGGCCGGCGGGGCCTGGCAGGACGAGATCAAACCGGCGGCGAGCGCTGCGAAGCTGGGCGGGTCGGGCACGCCGTGTGTCCTACCGGTGTCGTTCGACCTGGCCCCGTCGTGGAAGGCGAAGCCGGTCGCCGACGGCGGATCCGGCGACCCGCTGGCGCAGCAGGGTGGGCTCACCCTCAAGTGCGAGGTGGACGCGAAACCCCGCCGGGCACATCGGATTCCTGCGCGTGTGAACCGGGGGTAAGACCGGCGACGATCCGCGCAAGGCGGTGGACAGCTTCCTGGCGGGCGAGAAGAACATCGCGGAGCGCCGGGACCGCACCACGACCGCCGGCGCGTTGCCCGCCGCGGAAGTCACCTACGCGCAGGACAACCCGGCGCTGGGCACCCGTAAGCGGGAACGGGTTCTTGCCGTAACCACCCCGCGGGGCGTGGTCGTGCTGGCGCTCGGTGGGCTAGATGCCGACGAGCACCAGCAGATGCTGCCGGCGTACCTGCTGGCCAAGCAGAGTCTCACCGCCACCTCGTAGGCCGGCCGCGACCGCGGTCTCCTCTTCCGCTCGGCCGTCGTCCTCCGATGGCGGCACCCACGGCGTGCATCGCACGCGCCTTCAGCCACCCCTCATGTAGGAGAACGGTAGCGGCATGCGCAAGAGAGTTCGCTTCGGCGCAGGCCGGATTTCGGCTATCGCCCTCAGCACCGTGGCGTCGCTGCTGGCGTCCACAGTGGACCCATCGGTCGTCGCCGCCCACGCGTCACCGGCTCGTGCGGCCAAGGCCGCGCGAGCCGTCGCGGCCGCGCCGCCGGGGATGCCCGAGGTGACGTGGGACCGCTGGCCGGAGTGGAGCATCTGGGACAGCCTCCTCAATACCGACGACGCGAACCCGCACACCAGCTGGAACGACTGGACGCCGAGTTCGCCCGCCGGAGAGCAGGCGCGAGCTGACAGTTGCCGGGTCGGGCACGCCCTGCATGTCGGCGGGCCCGAGGTGCGGGCGCTGGCGCAGGGGGCGCTGGCCGGGTGCGACGCCGATCGGCGCCGTGTGCTGGTGGCCAACAGTGCGGGCAACACGCGACTCGCACCAGGTGCTTTCGCAAAGGACTGGCTGGCTGCCCGCCGCCGAGCGCTCGGTGCCGGCGAGCGCGTCCGGGGAGAGCTTGAGAGAGCGCTGGACCAGGTCTTCTACGCCCTTGATGACTATGTCATCGACCCCGGCCTCCGGGACTCCGGCGACATGTCCGATGAGGAGCTGACATCCCGGGTACGGGCAGCGCTGGCGGCAATCAGGTAGAGGCGGGCCAGTACCCGGACAGGGGGGTCATACCCCTTCATCGCAACCAGGGCCGCAAACGGTTCACGACAATCCCGACCGTACGCCGGCCGGACACCAGCGACGGCCAGGCGCGACACGCGCCTGGCCGTCGCGAGCGACCGGTGGTCAGCGGAGGGTGGTGACGAGGAAGGTGGTGACAGTCCGGGTGAGTTGCGCCGGCGACGGATCTTGGGCCGGGGTATTCAGGCCGTGCCCGGCGCCGCGGACCAGCACCAGGGTGACGGGAACGCCGGCGGCAGTTAGCCGCTGGGCGAGTTGGCGGGACTGGCTGGCCGGAATCAGCTCGTCTTCAGTGCCGTGCAGGATGAGAAATGGCGGGCTACCGGGGGCGACGTAGGTGATCGGGCTGGCGGAGCGGCGCGTCTCGTGTGAGCTGCCGAAGGCGATCCGCACGATGGCGGGGGTGACCGGGGATTGGCCGGTGAGGTGGTCCAGGTCGGCGGGGCCGAACATGTCGACGACGGCCTGCACGGCGCTCGACTGATCGCGGTATTGGCCGACGTCGAAGCCGGCGGCGGGGCCGGCGGTGGCGAGCAGGGCGCCGAGCTGGCCGCCGCCGCTGGCCCCCCACACGCCGATGCGACCCGGGTCGGCGCCGAGCTGTGGGGCGTGGGCGCGCAGGAACCGGATGGCGCACTTGACGTCCTGGATCTGCGCCGGCCAGGCGGCGAGCGGGGCGTGCCGGTAGTCGACGGACACGACGACGAAACCGGCGCCGGTCAGTGCGCCGCGCAGCGGCTCGAACAGCGCCCCGGCATGGTTGGCGAGGGTGGCGCCCAGCCCGCTGGTGTGCCGGTTGCCGAGGATGAGGCCGCCGCCGTAGACGTAGACGGCCACCGGTGCGGGGCGGGCGGCGTGGGCGGGCGGCTGGTAGACGTCCATGTTCAGCGCGATCCCGGCGGGCGTGCAGTAGTTCACGGTGGTGGTCGATCCCGGCGCCAGCGGCGGATCGCCGGCGCGCAATGCGTGCCCGGGCGGGTCGCCGGCGCGGGTGAACCCGTCGGTGGCCAGGCCAGCGCTGGCGAGGGTCAGGGCGCACACCGGCAGCAGCAGCGCGGCGGTGGTGATCGTGGCGCGGACCGGCCCGCGGGTACGCGCCGGGCGCCGCCACGCGGTGGTGGCGAGCAGCAGGGCCGACAGCGCCTGCCCTGCGACGTGAACCAGGTCGGTGAAGCCGACCGTGCCGTCCTCGGGCTGCCACCAGGTCAGCGCCCACCAGCCGGTGGCCCGGGTCAGGCCCCACCACGCCACCATCGCAAGGCCGAGGACGGCGGCGGCGAGCGTCAGCCGGCGGCTGGGGTTGCGGAGGATGGCCGTGGCGAGCACGATCTGGGCGGCGCCCACACCGAGAAAGAACACGCCGATGGCGGTCGAGGTCTGGAGGTGACCGGGCGCTACCGCGAGGTTGACCGCACCGGTGCCGGCCGCAGATGCGGCCGCGGCGATCAGCAGCGGCCCCCGTGTGGAGCGTGTCGACCGCGCGGGCGCCGGATGGGCGGGGAGGGTTTCGAGGGCGTGCATGGCGGTGGTTCCTTTCCCGATCCGGGTGCGCACGGTCTCGCGGCAGGCGTGCCCACCACCGTTGTGGCCGTGGTCTCCGGGGAGTTCGTCGGCTGGTCATCGTGCTGGGCGCTTCTCGGTCCCCGATGCGCCGATGAGGGCCAGCATCCCTGCCGCGACGGGTCGCGCGCGTCTGCCGCCAGGCGACACCTGCGGCTACGTCGCGGCGCGTACCGGCCGGCCGGGGCTACGTCGCCAGGCGACGCCGCCGGGGGGTAGCGGCGTCAAGGGTTAGCGGCGTCCGGGTTTGGTGTTGCCGGTTTTGGCGTTGTCCGGTTTGGCGTTGCCCGGTTTGGCGTTGCCCGGTTTAGCGTTGTCCCGGCCGGACGAGGCCGGACTCGTAGGCGGCGACCACGAGTTGGGCGCGGTCGCGGGCGCCGAGCTTGGTCATGATCCGGCTGACGTGGGTGCGGGAGGTGGCCGGCGACAGGACGAGCTCGGCGGCGATCTCGTCGTTGGACAGCCCGATGCCCACCAGGGCCAGGACTTCGCGCTCCCGCTCGGTCAATACCGTCAGCACGCCGGCTGGCGGTGTCACCGGTTCGGGACGGGCGACGTACGCCTCGATCAGTGCTCGGGTTGCCGCCGGAGTGAGCAGTGCCTGCCCGGCGGCGACGACCCGGATCGCCTGCAGCAGCTCGTCGGTGTCTGCGTCCTTGACCAGGAACCCGGCAGCCCCGGCGCGCAGCGCCTGGAAGACGTAGCTGTCCTCGTCGAAGGTGGTCAGGATCACGATTCGCACATCGGCGAGGTCGGGGTCGGCGCTGATCTCGCGGGTGGCCGCCAGCCCGTCGAGCACCGGCATGCGGATGTCCATCAACACCACGTCCGGGCGCAACCGGCGGGCCAGGTCGACGGCCTGCCGGCCGTCGCCGGCCTCACCCACGACCTCGATGTCCCCGGCGGTCTGCAGCAGCACGCGAAACCCGGAGCGCACCAACGCCTGGTCGTCGGCGAGCAGTACCCGGGTCACGGCAGGTCAGCTTGCCATAGAAAGCATCGTTGCCCCAGCAACGCCCGCAGCTCCTACTATCCTGCCCCGACATGGCCCGCGGCGATGCACTCTCGAGCGGGGAAGGGTTTGCCCTGGCCGATGCTGAGAGCATTACCGTCATCACCGTATGATCCGGGCCTGAAACCCACGACCGCATCGCGGCGTGACCGGATGCTCAGTTTGGCAGCCCGGCGAGCTCGACCCGTGAATGCCCGTCCCGTACGACGATCCACAGACAGGACCCCGCGCCCCGCGGGTCTGCCTGACGTTCCCTCAAGGTCACTTCTGCTCGTGGGCGGCAAGGGTGGCGGCGACGGCGGCAGTGATGTTGGCTTCGGCGGTCGCCTTGTCGACGCCGAGGCCGGCGAGCACGCCCGTGCCGTCTTCGAGTTCCAGCAGCGCGAGCAGGATGTGCTCGGTCCCGATATAGTTGTGGCCCATCCGCAGGGCCTCCCGGAACGTGAGTTCCAGCGCCTTTCGCGCCCGTGGATCGAACGGGATGAGGTCGGGCACCTGGTCGGCCGGCGGCGGCAGCGTCGCGGTTGCGGTCTGCCGGACGGTCTCCAGCGACACGCCTTGCGCGACGATCGACTTCGCAGCAAGTGCATCCGGCTCGCTCAGCAGCCCCAGCACCAGGTGTTCGGGGCGGATCTCGTCGTGGCCTGCCGCCCGGGCTTCGTTCTGCGCCGCCATCACGACGTTTCTCGCCCGCCCGGTGAACCGGCTGAATCCCTGGCTGGGATCGAGATCCGACGATTCGCCGGGGCCCTTCGGAACGAAACGCTTTTGAGCCGCTTGCTTGGTGACCCCCATGCTCCTGCCGATGTCCGTCCAGGACGCGCCCGAGCGCCTTGCCTGGTCGACGAAGTGGCCGATCAGATGGTCAGCCACGTCGCCGAGGTGATCCGCGACGATGACCGCGTCGGAGAGCTGTTCGAGAGCGTCGGAGTGCGCCTTCTTGATGGCTGCTATCAGGTCGTCGAGCCGGACCGGGTTCGTCATACGGACTGGATTGGTCATGCGTCAACCATAGGTTGACGACCCGTGGACGTCAACCTCAAGTTGACGACGTTCGGGAGTCCGGGGTCGAGCGAGGGCTGGCAGCTCACTCGGCCAGGATGGGTGATTGGCCCGAGGTCATCGCCTAGATCAAGAGTCGGATATGTCGACCGACCGCGACATCCGCGAAGCTGCATGCGGTCGCGGTCCGCTCGCCGGTTCGAACGACGGTGGCGAGCAGCCGCTGGGCGATGGCGGTGACGGTGAAGCTGGATCGCGCCGGGGCGACCACGATGACCCTGCACGTCTGGGCGGCGTGCAGTATGCGGCTGTTCGACTGGTATTTCGACGGCGACACTCCCATTCGGCACTACCAGGAGGCCGCGAGTCGGGGCGTGTCCGTGCCGCCCTTCAAGCTCTCCGGCAGCAGCGCCGAGGTGTTCGAAGAGCTGATCGAGGGCGGCGGGGCGGTCGTGACGGGCCGGCGGACCTACGACATCGCGGGTGCCTGGGGCGGAAACGGGCCCCTGCCCGGGCTCCCGCTCTTCGTGCTGACGCACAACATTCCGGAACACGTGCCGCACGGCGAGAGTCGCTACACGTTCGTGACCGACGGCGTGGAGAGCGCCATCGAGCATGCGAAGGCGGCGGCCGGTGACAAGTACGTGAGCGTGATGGGTGCGAGCGTTCCGCAATGCCTTCGGGCGGGGTTGCTCGACGAGATACAGATCCACCTCGTGCCTGTGCTGCTCGGTGCCGGTGTCCGCCTGTTCGAGCACCTCGGATCCGAAAGCATCGAACTGGAAACCATCCGGGTCGTCGACTCTCCCGGTGTGACGCATCTGAGGTTCCGCGTCGTCAAGTAGGAGTCACGGCCGGGGCGGCGGGCGGGCCGTCCGGGAACACCAATGGCACCGATATCTATCTCCCAAGCCAGATATCAGCACGGTCGTCAAGCAGGCGGCCGAGCTGCCATGCGCTTCCGAAGATCCGCCATTGGAGGCAATGATGGCGTCGATGTTTGGCGAGCCCGCCCGCAGGCGGCGCGCGACCTCATCTGGCTCCCGGCCGGGTCGCCGTCGTCGATGCCGGCCGGCGGTCGCGGCCAGCTCATCGGCGCCCGGCTGGGTGGCTTCGTCGAGCGGGCGGATCCGGCGACGCGCTGGCCGGCGCCGACCTGCTGGCCCTTGGTGACGGCGGAGTACCCGAGCATGTGGCAGTAGCGGGTGACCACGCCGCCTCGCGGTAAGATCAACGCCTTCGTCGGCATTCGGGTAGCGGGCTGGACCGATGCGAGCGCCGAGGGCAGGTGCTGGGATAGAAGCGAGCGAGGCCGGCGGCGGCCGGAGTCGAAGGACGGTGCATGTCGTCCGGGCGATAACAGAAGGGACCCGGGTCCCCGCCGGCACGGAGGTGGGTTGACCGTGGCGCGGACCGGGATTCAGCGGGACGCGGCGCGTGGCGGTCGGTTCCTCGCAGCGTGGCGCAGTTCCGCGTCGTACCGACCGCTGATGGCGCTTGTGCTGCTCAGCTCGGCTGCTTCGTTCGCGGCGCTCGGCGTGCTGTCCCTGTTCGCCCATGACGAGTTGGGTGCCTCCGACACGATGGTGACGATCAACTTCGTCGTCGTCGCCCTGGCCAGCACGGTCGTCATGCCCGTGACCGGGCACCTGTCCGACCGCGGTCCCGCCCGACGCATTGTCATTCCGGCGAGCCTGGCCTGGCTCGGGATTGGCTACTGGATGTTGGCGGGCGTGCGATCCTACACCGCGATGCTCCTCATCGGGGTCGTCTTCTTCTGCGCGATCGGCGTTCCCAACGCGCAGCTTCTGGCGTACGCACGCGACCTTGTCGAACGCCGTGCCGACACAGCGGCGTCCATCGCGGTCATCGCCCTGCTGCGCATCGTCTTCTCGTTTGGTTCGTTTTTCGGGTTCGGGAGCGGCGGCCTCGCTCTCGCTTACCTCGGGGCACGCTCGGTGTTCCGGATCGTTGCCATCGCGTGCCTCGGCTGTCTGGCGCTGTCCTGGTATGTGTTGCGAGCGGGCGACGCCGCCGCGGTCTCGGCCCGGCAGCAGGCGGCCGATGAGAAGGCCAAGGACTCCGGTCGGATCCAGATAACCGCCAACTCCCAACGGTTGCTGCTGACTCTCGCGGTCGTGATGGTGCTGTTCTCCAGTGGACGTGTCATGCTGCTGTCGCAACTCCCGATCCTGATGCGCGCCTCTCTGCACGCGCCGCTCGAGCTGGTCGGTCTCGCGCTCGCGCTGCCGCCGCTGTGCGAACTCGTGCTGATGCCGGCGATGGCGTGGGCAGCCCTCAGGTGGGGCCGCGGCAGAGTCTTCTTGGTGGGCGGTGCCGCAAGCGTTGTCTACTACGGCGGGCTGGTCTTCGTCACCACGCCCTGGCAACTAGTCCTGCTCCAGGTCAGCTACGCGGTGTTCGGCGCCGCCACAATCATGGTCGGCATCGACCTCGCCCAGCGGTTGATGGTTGGACGGGCGGGAATGGCAACATCGGTATACCTAAGTCACGAGAACGTAGCCGTCGTGCATGGAAGCCTGGTCGCCACAGTGTCCGTGGCCACGCTGGGGCATCAGGCCGGCTTCGTCGTGCCTGGAACGCTCTGCCTGGTCGCCCTCGCCCTCGCCGTTGGTGTGTTTGCACGGCACCCCGACACGTTCGACATCCGGCGCAAGCCGACCGGCGCGGCGGATCCGGCGACATGAGCGTGAGGCGCAGCCCGTGACTTGCAGCGCGCTCGCATGCCGCGAGTCGCGCGGTTATGCCGAATGGCGCATGTTCGCCGCGCTCTGGCGGTTGGCGTGGCGGCCTTTCCTGATATCGGTGGCGGACGGCGCCGGCTTGCTCGACGATGCTCAGGTGGCCTCTCCCGAGCACACGAGTGACCCAGCGGCGACCCGGTGGACGCGGTCCACCATCTATCTGGACATGTGGGTCGACCCGGACGACGACCCGCGCGAGACTCGCGTGGCGACCGTCGACGAACGCACCACGTTGCTCGACTACTTGCGCCGGTACCGGCTCACGCTGGAAATGAAGTGCGCGGACCTGGACGCCGAACAGCTGGCCCGCCGGTCAGTGCCGCCATCCACCATGTCATTGCTCGGGCTCATCCGGCACATGGGTGAGGTGGAGAGGCACTGGTTTCGCCGCGAGATGGCTGGGCAGGACGCACCGAGACTGTACTGTTCCGAACTGGACCGCGACGGCGACTGGAACGGCGCGGTTGCGGACCCTGCCGTTGTGGACGAAGCGTGGCGGGCGTGGCGGACCGAGGTCGCCTTCGCCGAGCAGTTCGTCGCCGGCAACTCCGATCTGGGCGCGCTCGGCGCGACGCAGGTGCCGCTGCGTGACGTGCTGGTACACATGATCGAGGAGTACGCGCGGCACTGCGGGCACGCCGATCTCCTGCGAGAGCGCATTGACGGCCGAGTGGGCCAGTAGCCGCCGGGCATAGCACCCTGCCCGGACGATCGGGCAGCCACCGAATCCGATGATCTTAAGCGTCGCGTCGCGCGGCGTCCGCTTCTGCCGGGGGTGTCTGTCGATGGCAGGTCGTGACGGACGGTAGGACCGCCACGCGGAGGATGGGCCGCTGTCGCTTGGATGTCGACGAACGACCATGTCCTGCGGCCGGTGCGGCGCCGGTGGTCGAGAGCGCGCCGGACGTGTCATGCTGCAAGCACCATGACCGAGGAGCGCGGCTGTGTCAGCTAGCGAAGCGGTGCAGGCGGCGCCCGCGCGACGATCGCTGCAGCCGTTGCTGTTCGGCCTGACGATCGTCGCTGTCCTGGTGCTGCTGTTCGGTGTGCCGTGGTGGACGTTGGTCGTCGCGGACGCGCGGTGGCCGACTGCCGTCCTTGTCGCTGGCACGATCCTGTTCGTCGGAGCGCTCGTCGCGTTCCCGGTGCTCATGTACCTCGGACACGGTCGCCGCCAGCGGGACTGGGCGGCGCGCACCGGCGACACGATCCTCGGCGTGATCTGGGTGATGTTCGTCTGGGCGTTGCTCGGAAACGTACTGCGGCTGGTACTGGTGATCGCCGGTGTCGCCGACCCGGTCCGGTCCCGGATCGCCGCCGCCGCGATCGCCGCCGTATCGCTGCTGCTGGTGGTCTGGGGGTACGCCGAGGCGATGCGGGTGCCCCGCATCAAGCGGGTGGACGTCACGATTCCCCGTCTCGGTGCCGGCCTGGACGGCGTCCGCGTGGTCCTGCTGACCGACACGCACTACGGTCCGATCAACCGGGCCCGCTGGTCGGCCAGGGTCGTCGCGGCCGTCAACGAACTCGATGCCGACATCGTCTGCCATACCGGCGATATCGCCGACGGCACCGTGTCCGAACGGCGGGAGCAGGCCGCGCCGCTCGGCGACGTACGTGCCCGGCTGGCCAGGACGTACGTGACCGGAAACCACGAGTACTTCGGCGAGGCCGAGGGCTGGCTCGACCAGATGCGGGAACTCGGCTGGGAGCCGCTACACAACCGGCACGTCGTCGTGGAGCGCGACGGCTGCCGACTCGTCGTCGCCGGCGTCGACGACGCGACCGCGGCGTCCTCGGGGCGCCCCGGGCACCACGCCGACCATGCCGCCGCGCTCGCCGACGTCGGCCCGGACCTGCCCGTCCTGCTGCTCGCCCACCAGCCGAAGCAGATCGGGGCGGCCGTCGCACACGGCGTCGACCTTCAGATCTCCGGACACACCCACGGCGGCCAGATCTGGCCGTTCCAGTACCTCGTTCGCCTCGACCAGCCCGCGGTCCACGGCCTGAGCCGGCACGGCGACCGGACCCAGCTCTACACGAGTCGGGGCACCGGCTTCTGGGGACCGCCATTGAGGGTCTTCGCGCCGAGCGAGATCACGGTACTCACGCTGCGCGCGGCGAAACCCATCGAGTTCCATAACCACCTTGAAGGGCCTTCTTCTGCCGCGAAGCGCGGTTGACCAACATCGGGCTCGACGATCCTCAACCGCCGATGGGCGGACGTTCCGGTTCGGCATGCGTCCACGAGCGGGTGCCGTCGTCCGGTGAGAGGAGGTATGCGTGCTGAGGTGGTTGCGTGTATTCCAAGCGGGCGAATCCAGAGGAGTGGTAAGCGCCTGACCTGGGCCCCGGGTAACAGGGCGGATTCTGAGGGACCGTCGATGACCGGGCGGGCCGCCACCGCATGCGAGCGGTTCGTCGCCCCAGACGGGCATGCGTCATCCGGTACCCAGAAATCGCAGCACCGCGAGTACCCGCCGGTGGTCGTTGTCGGTGGGGGTGAGTCCCAACTTCGTGAAGATGCTATTCACGTGTTTGGCCACAGCGCTCTCGCTGACCACCAATGTCGCGGCGACGCCGGCGTTGGAGCGGCCCTCGGCCATCAGGGCGAGCACGTCGTGCTCGCGCGGCGTGAGTCGCTGCAGCGGATCGGTGCGGCGTACCAGAAGCTGCGACACGACCTCGGGATCGAGCACGGTACCGCCGCCCGCGACCCGGCATGCCGCGGCGACGAACTCGTCGACGTCGGCCACCCGGTCCTTCAGTAGGTACCCGATCCGGCTCGTATGGCCTGCTAGGAGCTTGGCGGCGTACCGCTCCTCTACGTACTGGGACAGCACGAGCACTCCGACCTGCGGCCATTGCTGGCGGACCTCGAGTGCGGCGCGCAGGCCCTCGTCGGTGAAGCCCGGTGGCATCCGCACGTCGGCCACGAGGAGGTCGGGCTGGTGTTGTTCGACGGCCTGAAGCAGCGCGGTGGCGTCGCCGACCGCGGCGACCACATCGATGTCCCGGGAGGTGAACAGCCGGGCCAGGCCGTCGCGCAGCAGGACCGAGTCCTCGGCGATCACGACGCGCATGGCAGTGTCACCGTGATCGAGGTGGGGCCGCCGGCGGGGCTGGCGATGCGCAATGTGCCGTCGACCGACTCGACGCGCTGTTGTAATCCGCGCAGACCGGTGCCGCGCAACGGATCCGCCCCGCCGTGTCCGTCGTCGGTGATGGACAGGAACAGGCTGCCGGGCTGTTGGCGTACCACCACGTCGGTCCGGGTCGCGGCGGCGTGTCGGGCTACGTTGGTCAGCGTTTCGGACACCACGAAGTACGCGACGGTCTCGGTCGGTGCTGGCGGCCGCTCGTGCAGATCGACTTTCAGTCGGACGGGTACCGGCGACCGGGCCGCGATCCCGGACAGCGCCGCGTCCAGGCCGAGCTCGTCGAGGATGGCCGGGTGCAGCCCGCGGATGAAGGTGCGCAGTTCGGCCAGCGCCTGCTTGGCCTCCTCGTGGGCGTCGGCGACCGCCTGGCGTATGTCGGGATGGGCGTCGTGCAGTGCGGTTCGGGTCATGCCGAGGTTCATCGCCAGCGACACCAGCCGCTGTTGGGTGCCATCGTGCAGGTTCCGCTCGATCCGGCGGCGTTCGGCGTCGGCGGCGTCGATCGCGCCGGCCCGGCTGGCTGACAGAGATTCGACGCGATGGGCCAGCGCCTCAGCGTCGGACGGTTGCAGCAGAGTCCGGGCCAGCACGAGGTCGAGCGACGCGGCGCTCCGGGCCAGCCAGGGCGCCGCGAACAAGACTCCCACACCGAGGGCGGCCGCACCGATCCGGTCCCCGGCGGACAGCCTGCCGCGGAAGATCGACAGCCCGACGAGTGCCACGCCCACCAGCGGACCCGCGATAACCGCGGCGGCCGCCACCGCGTTGAGCGCGCCGCCCGGGGCGTGGTAGCACACCTGTCGCCAGGTTCGCCCGGCCACCGCCTCGCGGGCCAGCCAGCGCCAGCGCCGTCGGCCGGGGCTGCGCGAGGCGAACGGCACTAGGTCCTCGCCGAGGATCGCGTGGAAGCGGGTCCGCTGCCAGGCGGTGAACCGGGAGGTCAGAGCCAGCAGCGCGAGCAGTGCCAGCAGCAGCACGACCGTCGCCGCGAGTGTCCGGGCAAGCTTTTCGGATCCGCTCACGGGGGGCAACGCGGGCGGCCCGTGCTTCTTCGCGAACAGGCCGACCAGGGCAAGCACCAGCCCGGCCGGTACGAGCCACAGCAGGCCGCCGGTGATCAGGTGTGCCACGGCCAGCCGGGTGCGCCGCGACCACAGCGGAGCCGGCACGTCACGCCAGCGCACGTCACGCCAGCGCACTCGTATCCGATCAGCCACCAGGCCACCCTAGCCACCCGCGGGCCCGACCAGGAATGCAACCAGCAACCGGTTGCCACCTGTACCTGGTGCCACCCCATAACGGACACAGGCGCTACCGACAGGCGCACCGACAAGCGACACCCTGGTCCCCATGTACATGTATTCGTTTCTGCGTCGCTTGGTCGACATACCCATCGCATTGGGTGCAGTGGTCGCGCTCACTGTCGTCTGGTGGATGCGGGCGAACCGGGCCGAGCAGGAGCGACGACCGGATGCCGTTCGGTAGGCGCGCACTGGCGCTGCCCGCGATTGCCGCAGTCGTGCTCGTACCCTGGACCATCGGCATCGCCACGCGACTGCCGCACAGCGCCGTCGCCCGTCATTGGAACACCGCCTGGGCTGGCCTGGACGTCGCGATCACGGTCGGGCTGACACTGACCAGTTGGCTGGGCCGCCGACGAGACCGGCGGGTCACGCTGACCGCCACCGCCACCGCCACCCTGATGTGCGCCGATGTCTGGTTCGAACCTGTGTACGAGCGGACCGGGGTCGCCGTTCGCGTGCGCCGTCGCTGAAGCCGCCACCGAACTCCTGCTCGCCGCCGCGTGCCTGGTCATCGGGCTGCGCGCCCCACGCCTGAGCGCCGCCCGGGCGTCGATCTTGCGGTGTGCCACCTGTCCTCCTCGGCCGCGCACCGGCACGCAGCTCGGGGTGTCGAGAGGCGGTCACCCCGCCCTCGGAGACACCCCTCCGGGCCCTGCGCCACGGTGGCATGCTGGTGATCAACCTATGTCGGACTGGGTCTGCCTCTCGAGACACCCCCGTCGCTACCGCCAAGGAGCAGCACGTGCCCGTCACCTCGCTCGACCCCCGTACCGCCCTGCTCGTGATCGACCTCCAGAAAGGCACCGCCGGCAACCCGACCGTGCACCCGATGGCCGGCGTCATCGACAACGCCGCCCGACTAGCACGTGCGTTCCGCGCGCACGGATTGCCGGTCGCGCTCGTGACCTTCGACATGAACAACGCGACACCGGGCCGCTCGGAGCTGATCCGCGGCTCCATCGCAGTGCCCGACGAATACACCGAGCTCGTCCCTGAGCTCGACCGCCAGCCCAGCGACCTCGTGGTGACCAAGCGCACCTGGGGCTGCTTCGCAGCCACGCCGCTCGACGGGCTGCTCAAGGAGCGGGGCGTGACCCAGGTGGTCATCGCCGGCGTCGCGACAAGCTTCGGCGTCGAATCGACCGCACGGGAGGCGTACGACGCCGGCTACAACGTCACGCTCGCCATCGATGCGATGACCGACCTTCGCGCAGAGTCGCACGAACACAGCGTGACCCGAGTCTTTCCCGTGCTGGGCGAGACCGGGTCCACGGCCGACATCCTCGCGCTGCTCGACGCGATCGATTAGCCATTCGCCCGCCGAGCCGCATGCACTCTTCTAATGGGTTCTGTCAGCCTGAGAGCGGCAGCATTGCCGCCCTTGGCGATCCATTGCAGGACTTTCGCTGTTTCTACCCCCTGAGCAGTGTTCGGTAGTCGACCATGACGTCAGGGTTCCCTCATCGTTTCAGGCGCTCGACGGCGGTGTGGGGGTGCGGTTGCCCGCACCCGCACCACACCCGGGCCGCCTGCGTGAACGGAACGAACGACTCGGCGGCCTGCCGACGTTGCGTCGAACGTCGGCCGTTCCTCTGCGCGCCTCCTGTCAGGCCATCTCGGGCACACGCAGGTGGGCGATCGCCAACTCGAACTCGCCGACGTCGAGCACCTGCGCGCCTGCTTCCTGAGCGCCCGCCGCTCTGACCGTCCCCGCCTGTTCTCTGTTCCGCTCCAACGCTTCGAGGCTGTCGTAGGTCACCGAGGACACAGCGCGGCCGGACGCGCGGTCGACCAGGAGGCTGGCGCTGCAGAATCCCTCCAGACTCTCCATTGCGGGTAGGGAGGCCATCTTGTAGACATCGATGGCTCGGTCGACCTGAGCGGGCTCGACCTGCAACCACGTGGCCCGGACGCATGCGCCCTCACGCGACCGGTGGTCACGGTGCAGGACAGCGATCTCCCACTCCTCCACCTGGGGGCTGCCGCCGAAGATCTCCGCGGCCCGGTCACGGATCGGCCGAAGCTGCTCCTCGCTCGCGCGCATGGCCTCCACGGATTGCCATGCGCTGGTGGCGATACAGCGGCCGGACTGCCGGTCGACCAACAAGGACAAACCGACACACCCCTCGATGCCCTGAATCGCGGGCATCACCTCTTCGCGGACGTGCGCAACGCCGTCGTCGATGGACGAGACCTGCGCCTGAATTGTGGTGGAACGCGCGTACACGATCCACCCCCTCTATGCTCGGGGCAGCGCCCCGGTGGCGCCACCGGTCATCCTCCACCCTCCTCCCGCCGGCTCGGCCTGGCAATGGGCCTGGTATCAGCTGAATCGGTACCTGAAGGACCGTCGCCGCCCCTCCGTGCACCCGGGGCGCGGCGCAGCCGCTGTCGCCGCGGCCCGGGTTAGTCGTTGGGTCGACCAGGGCAGCCGGCCGGCCAGCTCAGGAATGGCGAGGAGGCGATCTGGCGACCCCAGAAAACGCTCCCGCTTCTGCCGCAACGAGCGCGCGCCTCAACAAGATCACCGGGCAGGCGGGGCTGAGCGCAGCTTGCGGACGGAACGCGTCCGGATTGTCGCACTAGCTGATCGGGCTCGGGCCCGTGCGGACCCGACCCAGCCCAACATCCGGATCTCAGTGAAGGTGCCCGTGAGGATGGCGTTGAGCGGATCGGTTTGGCTGAGACTGGGGCTGCCGAGACTCGGGTTTGGTCCTGGCCGTCTCAGTGGGTCTGCCCGGATCCGAGTGCTGACCTGAACCGTGGGCGTTGTCGGTGTACGGCGCGACGTGCACAGCGTCCTTCGGGGCGAGCGGCCTACGCTGGACTGGTGCGGATCCGCATCGAGGGCCACGACCTTCCCGGGCGCGATTGCGGCGGCAGCGGCGACTTCCCCGGCTGCCGCAACATCCACGTCGGTGTGCAGCGTCGCGACCGGCCGACCCAGTGGCGTGACCTGCAGCCGGGCGACGCTCCGGCGGTGATCTGGAACCTGGACTGCAGTGCCGCGACCGTCACCGATGGGAGCCTCGAGGTGCGCGGACCCTACATTCAGGGCGGACCCGGTCGGCGCTTCATCTACCTGTCCTGGGGCGAGGTCGATGACACCGGCACGTTCACCATGTTCCGGCGGGCCAAACTGTGGCTTGACGGTGTTGAGGCCGCCACCGCGCATGCTGCGGTCGCTGCCGGCAGCCTGACGGCGAGGCTGGCGCTCACCGACGCCAAAGGCCACCCGCTATGCGCCGCCGTCCGACCGCCGAAGGTCACCTGGTCCGCCACCTAGATTTCACACGGCGGCCGACCACAACAACGGCACGCCGCGGTGGGCATGTTCATCGGGTCTGTCGCTGATCGGGGCAGAACAGGCCGGCAACTCGTGTGAGACAACCGGTCGGGTCAGGGCAACATCACTGCGAGATGGGCAACTTCACTGCGACGGGACACCCAGGCATACACGGACTGTGCGGTCACTCGTGAGCGCTGTTAGACCACTGTGAGATCGGGGGCGTTCGCCAGGACTCACAAACTCGGGTTTGAGGGTGTCGCGCGTCACGAGCGCGGCGCGGAGCCGACACCGTATGAGCAAGCGCACGCCGCAGCACGACCGGTACCCCATCCGTACCGTCGACCCCGGCACAGTGGAGGCAGCCGAGGTCGACCCGACCCTGATCGACCTGATGGCCGGCGACCCGCCCCGCCGACCACGCCAGCGCGGGTGGGATGGCGCCCACAGGCCAGGGAAACCGACCCAGGAGCCGTCGACAACGAAGGCCGCGTCCCAGCCACGAACCCGCCCAAAAATCGATCAACGTCGATACGTGAACGGCGTTTCGGCAAGTAGGGAAGGGTGGGGCGGAGGTTACGGCATACGAACACCTTGGCCCCGATGAACGGGCCCGGCTTCCCGCTTCCCGTGGTGCGAGAGCGGCAGGCCAGCGGGAAGGTGCGAGGCGGCCGATGATCTCGAACGGCCCGGGTGTACCAGGTCGGCCTTTCTCGTGCGGTGCACGCCGGGTCTGTACCGAAGGTTGAGGTTGGCTTACGTGGTGGCCAAGCGGTAGATGCGGGTGGCCCAGGTCAGGGTCAGGACCGTAAGCGCGGCCATGACGAGGAGACCGGTGCCCGCTGTCCAGTCGACGACGTTCCCGGCGGACAGCGTTCGTGCGGCCTCGACGGCGTAGTACAACGGGTCGATGTGGGCCATGCCGCGCAGCCATGCCGGAGCAAGGCTCAGCGGAAGCAGGATGCCCGATAGCAGGGTGAGCGGCAGTTGCAGGCCAGTGACGACGGCGGCAATGCTGCCGATCTCGCGAAGGGCGATGCCGAGTGCTGACGACCAGGCCGATGTGGTGGCGGTGACCAGGCAGAGCAGGACAAGCATGAGCACAGTGCCGGCGAGGTGCGGTTGGTAGCCGAACGGGATCGCGATGCCGATCACGATCAGGGCGGGTACGACGAACGCCACGACATCGCGCAGCACCGTGCCGGTGAGCAGCGCCAAGCGGCTGACCGGCGTGACGCGCAGGCGTTCGATGACGCCGGTTTGCAGCTCGGAGATGACGATCCAGCCGGCACCCATGCCGGCACCGAAGGCCATCAGGCAGAGAATGCCGGGGATGAAGGCGTCCAGCACGCTGCCCTGCTGAAATCCGGGGCCGCCAGCGAGGGCGTCCAGGACCGGCGCGAATAGCGCGAGATACAGCAACGGTGTTGTCAGGCCCATGAAGAGCCAGACCGGTGCGCGTAGGGTTTCGAGCATCTTGCGCCACCACAGCGCACGCAGTTCGCGGAGCAGGGTCATCGGGGTGTTCCCTCCGGGGCGGGATCGTCGCCGGCGTCGCGCAGGGCGCGTCCGGTCGTGCGCAGGAAGACGTCGTCGAGCGTCGGCTCGGACAGCGAGAGTGTCTCGATCGCGACATGCTGAGCGGCGAGTGTGTCAAGGAGCATGGGCAGAGTCCGGTCGGCGTCGCTGATGGTCAGCCGAAGGTGCTCGCCGTCGAGTCGGCAGTCCCGGACGAACGGCTGGTGGGCGAGCAACGCCCGCAGATGATCAGGCGAGCGAGCCCCGGGTTTGGGTTTGAACAGGACTGTCTCGCCGGCGAGCTGTTGTTTGAGTTCGCGGGGTGTGCCGTGGGCGACGATCCGACCGTGATCGATGATTGCTAGTCGGTCCGCGAGCGCGTCCGCCTCTTCCAGGTAGTGAGTGGTCAGGAAGATCGTGGTACCGCCATCGCGCAGGGCACGTAGCTGCTCCCACAGGTTGGCGCGGTTCTGCGGGTCGAGTCCGGTCGTCGGCTCGTCGAGGAACAGCAGTTGTGGACGGTGCATCAGCCCCAGGGCTACCTCAAGGCGGCGTCGTTGGCCGCCGGAGTAGGTCAGCGCGCGCCGGTCGACGAACTCGCCGAGGGCCAGCGCGTCGGTCAACTCGGCCGCGCGGCGAGCCGCGTCAGTGCGGCTGGCGCCGTAGAGCCGACCCTGCAGCAGGAGGTTCTCCCTCCCAGTCGCCGGCAGGTCAGCACCACCGACCTGGCCCACGTAGCCGATCCGCCGCCGCACCGTCTGCGGCTCGCGTCGCACGTCCGCACCGGCCACGATCGCTGTTCCCGAGTCAATGGGCAGCAGTGTCGCCAGCATCCGCAGGGTCGTGGTCTTGCCCGCACCGTTCGGGCCCAGAAAGCCGAACACCTCGCCGGCGTGCACGCACAGGTCAAGCCCTTGAACCGCCGCCACAGTCCGACCCTTGACGGCGAAGGACTTGCGCAGCTCTTCGGCTATCACCACATCCGTCATGGCACCACTCTCATCCGAGTGAGTGGCTTTGTCAACCATCCGAATGATTGAGACTGTCCTCTAGAATCGCTACGTGACCAGACCAACAGCACGCCGGGAGGCGCTGGAGCGACGACGACGGCGCGCCCCCACCGCCGCCGAGCGTCAGCGCGACGCGGAGCGGTCCCGGGAACAGCTGCTCGCCGCCGCGCTGGACGAGTTTGCGGCGCACGGCTACGCGGGCGCCCGGGTCAGCGCAATCGCGGCCCGGGCCGGGCTCAACCCGCAGCTCATCACCTACTACTTCGGTGGCAAACCTGGGTTGTTTCGGGCGCTGACACAGCGCTGGCTCGACCAGGAAACCGCTATCCAACAACCGGACGTCAGCCTCGAAGATCTGGCCATCGGCTACTTCCGCGCCACCATCGACGATCCACGCATGGCCCGGCTGCTGTTGTGGCTGGGGCTCACCGACGCTGAGCGGTCCGACGATGACGTCAGCGGCGACACACCGCAGCGCGAGGACCTCAGCGACCTGCAGCGCCGACAAGAGAGCGGCGAGATCGCCGCAGACCTCGATGTCGGCCTGTTCCAGCTCGCACTCATGGGAGCCACGCTCGCTCCCGTCTCCATGCCCCACGTCGTACGCCGCATCACCGGCCTCGACCCGGGCGACCCCGACTTCAAGAACCGCTACGGCGAAACACTGCGCCGCATCGTGCGACACCTCGCACGATGACAGGTCACCTGATCGATGGCTTCGACCCTGCGGTTCGCGAGCGTCGACCTGGGTGGGCCGCCGGGGACTCGAACCCCGAACCTATGGAGTGCACGCGGTCCGGCTGCTTGCGGTCGGATACGAGGTCGGACGGCTCGTGGCGGCCGGCTGAGGTCTCGTTCGGCACGGTCCGTTGCGGTACTTCGCTGCTGTACTGCAGCGCCCCGGTCCAATTTGCTGACCTGCGCATTACGAGTCCGTAGCGGCCCTGCGGTCCACATGGTCGTAGTCCTTGTCGAGCAGCCGTGGATGTCCGTGGTTGTCCGCCGGCTTGGCTGCTTGGTTGGCTGCTCCGACGGCACACACCGGTCGGGCCGGAACTGATCGCATGTTCGTCGCGTCAGAGCCGAGACGGCGTCAAGCCCAGTGGGGGCGATGATGTGGGGACGCCCTGGAGCACTGATCGTGACGCTGCTCGTGGGTGTGGGTGGTGCGGGTTGCGCCGCAAAGCCGGAACTTGCCACTTCCGCGCCGGTCGATTCCCTTATGTGCGGCTCACCGCGTTCTGGTTCTCCGGGCCGGTTGCCTGATCGGGCCTGGGTGGAGTTGGCGCTGTGTCCGTTCAGGATCGTACATGTCCGGTCGGGCGAGCCGGTTCCGTCGCCGTCGTTCAGCCCGCCGGTCATCGTCCGTGGTGACCTGCACAGGTTGGTGGCGGCGTTGGCAGAACCGGACGATCGTTCCGCCCCGGGACTGTGCACGATGAAGAAACTTGAGCTGCCCCGGTTCTGGCTGGTGGACCGCGAGGGGCAGGCGTTTGAGCCGCAGGTTCCATTGGGTCCATGTGGACAGCCATCCATCCGGGTCGTGGAGGCGCTAAGCGCGATCACCGACAAGTAGGGCCGAGCGTCCTACCGCATCACGGTTCTGCCCGTGGAGCAAGGTGATGAGGCCAACGACGGCCGTGACCAAGGCCGCAATCCCGTCAGTATGCCCGGGAGCGTGCCCAAAATGCCCAAAACCTACCCGGTTGGGGAGTTCTTCGAACAGCAGCCCGGAACCATCGCAGACCTGTGGGCACGCCTGATCGAGTTGCGGCGCACTGGAGCAGTGCAAGATCCTCCAGTCCAGCTGTACCCGTTCACTGACGCCCGCGACGCTCTGCGAGCGATCGCCCATCGCCAGGCCCGAGGCAAGGTTGTGTTAAGCAGGCAGTTTTAGGTTCTGCTCGCCTAGTGTTGTGGCCGGCCTAGCCCTCCGCTGGTGCCTCGTCGCCGGCAGCCAGGGTCTGGGCCGACGTCGAGTCGGCATCTGAATCGATATCGGTAGAGCCAGCAGAGACCTCAGCGGGGCTGGCGGCTGCAGGCTGGGCTTGCGCCGACGTGGCGTCGACGTCCGCGTCGGTGCCGGGAGAGCCAGTTGAAGCGGTGGTCATGGCCATGCTCCCTTCTGTTCGTGCGCTCATATCGACGCGGGGAGCGTTCGTCTGGCAGCTAGTCTCGGGGCGAGAGACGGCGTTTCTCGATCTGGTCGAGCCGGCCTACGGCCGCCGCAGCCCGCTCCGCGCTCGTTGCGTCGTTGGCTGAGCCCACAGACAGAATACCTTTACGAGGCCCTTCGACATCGCGTCTCAGGTGAGCGGCAAGCGCAGTCGGGACGCACGTGAAGCGGGCATTGCTCTTGAGCGCAGCCGCGATGGCGCCAGCGGCACTTTCCTCCTGGGGCAGGGCAAGGAGCTGCGCACGGTGATGGAGCTGCTCGGTCACTCCACGATCTGGCTGACGGCCGACACCTACGGGAAATCTCGGGTATTGCATCAGGCGGGCGAGAAACCGCAGGTCAGCAGGTTGTGGTGATGTCGGAATGGCGTTTCGGACCTTCGAGTAGCGGCCGTCTGACCAGGCGCGTCTCGGGAGTGGTCCCGTCTGACGCAGGATTCGCCTGCCAGACGGTCGAGGCCGTCGGTGGGCTTTCTACACGCAGGTCTCCTCCGAGGCGACCCGGGAGGCGCTACGCCGCCTGGGGGAGCGGCTGGACCGATGACCCGCTGCTGTACTTTGCTGCTGTACGGCCTGGTAACAGCGGGGATGTTGATCTGTGGTACTGCCTCTGACCTGCGGCGGAAGTGGGCCGCCGGGGACTCGAACCCCGAACCTATGGATTAAAAGTCCACAGCTCTGCCATTGAGCTAGCGGCCCGTGGCTGACAGGGTACCGGTGCCTGCCAGCTTGCTCCCAGGCGATACCGACTGCGCGCTGTTTCCGCTGCTCACAGGCATCGTCTCGACGGTCACTCATGGGGTGCACATCTCAAATCCGCTACGCTTCGCTACTTGGTGGTCACGCAACCGGCCGCTTTGTGGACAGGCGAGCAACCTGGAGCACCCACAATGTTGTGGGCCGGTGCGTCGCCGACGTACCGTCCGGAGCGAGCAGCCCGGGCGGTGCCACCGCACGCACTCAGGTCGGGCAAATCTCGCCGTGGACGAGGCATGGAGCGTGGTCCGCCTCGCACAGGCCAAGCGCCTGCTCGAGGTTGGCCGGCGCGGCGGGGAAGGGCCGGGCAACGGGAATTCGTCGGGCGAGGTCAAACCAGTGTGCGGCATGCTTCCTCCAGCGTGTCGAGGTCGCCGTTCCCGCGCGTTTGTCGTGTCTGGTCGATGAGGTGATCGAGTCGCGGCGTACGCTTGCCGGCCGCGACCTCCAACGACGGCCAGCGACAAGCAGTCGGCCGAGGCGGTGAGCAGGGTTCCGGTACGCCACCCGATGCGGTCGCGTATCCGCTATCGGCACGTAGTGCGGCTCTGGCCGGTCATGTCCGATCACCCTGCCCGTGGGGATGGGTTTCAGGGAAGCCTCTGGGCTGTGGCTGTGGACAAGGTGCGGCCTGCCTGTGGACAAAGGGCCCGGGCCGCTGCGCGAGCCGCTGCGTCCGTCCGTGCCGTCCGCAGGGATTGTCCTGGCAAGTGGAGTGCTCGCGATCCCGTTTGGGCTTTGGGTGCCGAAGTTGGTGGACGCTACGGCGGCGTACGGCTGCGATTCACGAAAAGGTCCGCGCGCTGATGGCGGTTTCTGACGGTTGGCGCGAACTCACAGGGTAGAAGCAACGACCGCATGCCCTTTTCGGGCCGGTCAAGGTGGCGGCTACAAGATCAAAAGGGGAACAGACGGACTTTGGCGACCGTACGTTACGCCGAACGCAGGTGGGGCGCCGCGCACGACGCCCTACGAATCTAGGCGAGATCGAATTCGCCGTCTTTGGCCCCGGCCAGGAACGCGGCCCACTCACCAGGGGTAAAGATCAGCACGGGTCCGGTCGGGTCCTTGCTGTCGCGCAGCGCGACTGCGCTGCCCAGCTCGGCCATCTCTACACACTGGCCGTTCCCGCTCGAACGGCTACTTTCTTCCAACGGGCGCGGGAGCGGTCAGGCGTGTCCACTCCGCACCTCCTCTCTACTTGATCGCATCTACTTCCGCCTCGATCATCTGCGCGGAGCTGGCCGGATCGAGAGCCGTGGCTTGCAGATGCTCAAAGGTAATGGTAAAGCGCCGCACGTCCGGCTCGCGTTCGAGAAACAGGTCCCCGGCCATGCTGTCGATGTAGACCAGGGCGGGGTCGGCGGCGTCGGGGAAGTCCATGACCACGAACGAACCCGGCATGCCGGCGTGCGCTCCCGAGCTGAACGGAATGACCTGGAGCGTGATGTGCGGCTGGCGGGCGGCGTCCGCTAGCGCCTGGAGCTGCTCGGCCATGACCGCGCTGCCACCGACCCGGCGGTGCAGCGCGGCTTCGTCGAGGATCGCCCATAGACGTAAGGGATTCTTCTTCTTGGGCAAGGCTTGGCGCTGCATCCGGGCCTCGACGCGGCGCTCCACGTCCTCGTCGCTCGCCAAGGCCAGGACGCCCCGGATGACGGCTCGTGCGTAGTCCTCGGTTTGCAGCAAGCCAGGCACGAACAGGCTCTCGTAGTTGCGCACACTCCGGGCGTCGGCCTCGAAGCTGATGTAGGTCGTGTACTGCTCGGGCAACTCGTTCTCGTACTGCTGCAACCACCCGAGTTGCGTGCGAATCGTGTGGGGCTTTCTGCCCCTGATCCCTGACCGGGCCGGTGCTACAACGTGTCACAGACAGACAGGACTGACCACGACGCCGAGTGGGGCGCACTGGCGGCGAATTTGCCGGCCGGGGTGTATACGCAGACCGCCTTGTTGATCGCGACCCGGTGGCTTGAACCCGCCCAGCCGGTGGCCCCTATACATAGCCGCGGGTCAACCGGCGGTACGTCGCCGCCCGTACGGGCCGCGATCGCTGTGGTGCCGACGGGTGCGACCTCGTCGCTACCGATCAGCGTGATGTTCGGGTTCTCGCTCGAGCCCCAGTGGTCGACGCGGCTACCAGTCCGGCACCGACCGCTGCTGAAGATAGAAACGGCTCAACGGCTCTGCGCTCGGTTTCGCTGTTGCCCATCGTGTGGCTCCCTTGGCCGATGTCTGTTGGGGGCCATCGTCAGCCCGGCATCTCTGCTTTGCGAAGATCGCGGGGTCCCGTCGGCGTCGCCGGCCGTGCATACTCGCCGGTGACCTTCGGAAGGGGATGGGCGCCTGTGGACCTGACGACCAGCCATCGACCGCCCGGCGACGTGCCGTCCCCGGCGACGGCAGGGCCACCGCGTGGCCCGTTGCTTGCGGCGCGACTGGCGGTGGTCGCGTTGATCCTGTGGGCGGTCATCGACGTGCTCCGCACGACCGTCGCGGTGGGGTACTACGAGGACCGGATCATCGTGGTGAACCACGGCGACGTGGACGTGTGGCCCGCCTGGATGGCGTACGAACTCCTCAACTATCTGATGCCGCTGGGCATGGCGACCACTGTGGCCGACTGGTCGTGGATTCTCGGGTCGCTCGTCGCGGCCGCCGCCTTTGTCACCTGGCTCTACCGGGCGCGGCGCAACGCCGGACGTCTGGGCGGCGCGCTGGCGTGGGCGCCCGGGTGGGCGGTCGGCGGGTGGTTCATTCCGGTGGCCAGCCTGGTGATCCCGTACCTGGTGGTGCAGGACGTGCGGCGGGCCAGCGGCCCCACTGCGCAGCTAGCCCCGGTGGGCTGGTGGTGGGCGAGCGCGCTCGTCACGGTGCTTCTCAACCAGCTCATCTGGCTGTACCACGTGGTCACCTCGGACGGTGCCACGTTCGAGGAGGCGGCGCTGGACACGCGTGCCGTGGCCTATCCACTGTGGACCGCCGGGACGGTGATGATCGTGGTCACGGCGTTCCTCAGCGCACGGGTGGTGCGGCGGATCACCGAGGCACAGCAGCGGACCGCCGAGGCTGGGGCCATCGGCGCGGCGTAAGCGCCATCCTTGAGCGGTTTCTATCTTCAGTAGGGTGCCAGGTTAGCCTGCACGATGGTGGTGGCGCGGTGGGGGCAGCAGCGCAGTTTGGCGAGTACCTTCCAGGTCCTTGAGGGTGGCCGCGGCGCGTTCGCCGATGCCGCGGATGCGGGGCGTAGGAGCGGTTGACTGCCTTCTGGTTGCGCGATAGCGCTGGTCGGAGGCGGGTGGCGTTTGAACGGGGTTCGGATGCTGCCGCCGGCCTGCCGGTGACCGTACCGCTGACCGGATGAAGGCTCCGCTCGACTTCGACGCCCTCAACCCAACCTGGGTCCGCCTTGCGATGAACGAGAGCCGCGACCTCGGCGGCGCCTGCTACGGCGACTCCGGCGGCCCGAACTTCGTCACCCTGGGCGGCAAGCTCGTGCTCGCCGGCACGACGATTACCGGCGACGTGCCCTGCTACGCCACCAACGTGGCGTACCGGACCGACACCGACAGCGCCCGGAACTTCCTCAAGCAGTTCGTCGCCCTGCCGTAACCGCGTTGATGACGGCCGGTCGGGGTTACCCGACCGGCCGTCGGCGCGCCGGACGGTCATGCCGCCCCGCTCGCGAGGGGGACATGGCTCAGGTGCTCATGCACGCCGGCCTGCTTCCCGCACCCGCCGGCGGCACCCGCACCCGGTGTAGCGCCGGCACGATCGGGTACGCAGCGGAATGGACCCGCCCCAGCTCATCGACCGCGACGTCGTCTACCGCGGAAAAATGATCACCGTGCACCACGACACGATCCGCCAGCCCGATGGCAGCACCGCCGAGTCCAGGGTCCAGGTCGGACGGTCGCCGACGATCCGCCGTAGCTCAACGTCGATCACCGGCGTCAGCCGACATTACGCGTGATCTTTGCAAGGCGGTGGTTGGCCGGGCAACCTGCGGGCCACAGATGGAGGACCGGCCGGGGTAGCCGAGGCCACTGGGACCATCTTGACCAACGCGGGAGCCGGTCAGAATCCCGCTCTTGTGCAATTCCCATGCTGACAGTCCTCGCCGACGTCCTGGCGGCCTGACATCCATCGCTGACATCAACGGATACGGACGCGCACGGATGTACCCGGACCGAGGCCGCAGAGTCGTTGATGCTCGTCGTCTACAGCCCGCGTGTGTAGTTTCCCGGTCGTTTGTTCGGTCGAATCACTCACGTAGATGTCGAAGGTTTCTGGCGCTGGTAACAAGGTCGGAAGTGACCGTGTAGAGGGAAGTGTCCCAGCGAGCCTTGTGTGCCCGTCGTTCCTTTACCGTCATCGTTGATGAACGGCCCGTGCATGCAGACACGCGGCCCGCCCCGCCAACCATCGCCGATGATCTGCCAATCCACGAGAAGGCGGTCAGGGGCCTGTCGATCCGACCGGCGGTCGTTCGTATAGCTGGTGAGACGCTGGCGCCGGGCCGGCGGTTGAGAAGGGTAGTGACGAGGATGAACGAGGTACGGACGCTGCTCACCGGTCGGGGCCTGGTCGAGTCGCCGCGCTGGCACGGTGACCGGTTGTATTTCTCCGATTGGTCCGCGGGCGAGGTCATCGCCGTTGACCTCGCCGGCCACAGCGAGGTGATCGCGCACGTGGAGTCGCTGCCGCTGTGTACCGCCTGGCTCCCGGACGGCCGGCTGGTGATCGTCTCATCCCGGGACGGGCGGCTGCTGCGCCGGGAGCCCGACGGATCTCTGGTCACCCACGCGGACCTCGGCACGCCGGGCTGGAACGACATCGTGGTGGACGGTCGCGGCAACGCCTACGTCAACCGCGCCGGCTTCGACATGATGGCCGGGGAGGCGGTCAAGCCCGGTTTCGTCGCTTTGGTCACGGCGGACGGCTCGGTGCGCGACGTGGCCGACGACATCGCGTTTCCCAACGGGATGGCGGTGACCGCCGACAACTCCATCCTGATCGTCGCGGACTCCTACCGTCACAGCCTGGTGGCCTTCGACATCGGCGCGGACGGTGGGCTGTCCAACCGACGTGTCTGGGCCGACCTCGGCGAGGGCACCCCGGACGGCATCTGCGTCGACGCGCAGGACGCCGTCTGGTACGCCGATGTGCCCAACAAGCGGTGCGTGCGCGTCGCCGAGGGCGGCCGGGTGTTGCAGATCGTCGAGCTGGACCGCGGCGGCTTCGCCTGCGCCCTCGGCGGCCCCGACGGGACGATTCTGTTCATGGTGGCAGCCGAATGGCGCGGCATGCCCGTGATGGTGCCGCCCGGCACCGGCCGGGTGCTCACCACCCAGGTCGACGTGCCGGGCGCGGGCTGGCCGTGATGCCCGCGCCTGGCTGTTGCCACCGGCGAGACCGGCTGGGCGAGTTCTTGAACGCCGACCGTACGCACGTCTTGCTCATTGCCGCGCTTGGTTCGCTGGCATGATCCGACGTGGGCGGTCTGTCGGGTCAGGACCAGGCAGTTACGGCCGCGCCCGAGCGCGTCGTGCACGTCGTGGCAGACCTTGCCGCCACCGATCTGCGCGACCTGCTGAGTGTCGGTGTGCAGGCGTACCACCACCGGCCGGGGTCAGGCTCTCCAACGCCCGAACCTTGTCCCGGCTACATCGCGATGCCGCCGTTGGGCGAGACAATCTGCCCGGTGGTGTAGCTCGCCTCGTCGGAGCACAGGTGCAGGGCGAGGGCCGCTACCTCGTCCGGACGGCCGACGCGGCGCATACCGACACGAGTGAGTACGAGCTGCAGCACCTCGGGTGCGACCGTCCTGGCCAGCTGCGGGGTGTCGATGTATCCGGGGGCGATGGCGTTGACGCGGATGCCGGCTCCGACGACCTCGTGCGCCAGGGACTTTGTCATGGCGATGACAGCACCCTTGGCCGCCGCGTAGTCGATGGCGCCAGGTAGGCCGAGGATTCCGGCCACGGAGGCCATGTTGAGGATCACCCCGCTACGCCGCTGCTCCATTCTCCGCAAGGCTTCTCTGGTGCACAGGAACGTGCCGAGCACGTGAACGCGCAGCATCCGGTCAAACTCGGCGAGCTCCAGGTTGCTCGTGGCGCGCAGCGACGCGTCCGGGGTGCCGACGTAGAAACTCTGTAGCTTAGCCAAGGAGCGCGGGTCGATCTCCGGCCTGCCCCTGGCGATGCCGGCGTTGTTCACCAGGACGTCCACCGGTCCGAGGTCGGCGTCGACGGCACGGAAGGTGGCGGTAACGGCTGACTCGTCGCTGACGTCGCACGTGTAGGCCCGAGCGTCGCCGGCGGCCTTGGCCGTCTGGGCGGCCGCGGCGCCGTCGATGTCGATCACCGCCAATCGACCGCCTTCGCGGCCGAAGGCCACCGACATGGCCTCGCCCAGTCCGGAACCGCCACCGGTGACGAGAACGATCTTGCCGTCGTAGCGTCGTCCGTTTCCCATCGCCGGCCCTCCTTCGGGCGTTTGCCGGCCATGTCCACCGCATAGCGTCAGGTCAACCCGACCGCGTCTGGTGGGACGCTGGAGAGCTCAGCTTAGTGGGGACCCGGGTCGCTTCTGACGAGTGTGACGGGAGTGCGACTCGCCGTTGTGCCGTGTCAGCCGACCTGCCGCCGGGACCGTGGGCCGGAGCCGCCGTCGACATGCGGATCACCAAGACTGGCCGACGTCCGGCACGCCGATCCTTGGTCCTAAGACGCGTTGCGGTGGAGGAATCGGGCCCCGGAACAGACGAGCGACCTACGAGCGTCCAGGTCCATAGTGGATACGCAGTAAGGGCCCCGCCGGTCCGGATCGGCACCGGGTTGTCCCTCGGCTTAGGCGTCCTGCTCGGTTGGGCGTACCAGAACCTCGTTGATGGCGACGTGCCGTGGCCGGGTGACGATGTAGTTGATTATGTCGGCGACGTCCTCGGCCTGCAGCCGCTCCACGGTGGCGAACCGCTGCTGTATGCCCTCCTGGATCTCCGGCCGGTTGTGGCTGGACAGCTCGGTGTCGACGGCGCCCGGCTCGACCAGCGACACGCGTACGTGCCGGCGGGTGACCTCCTGGCGCAGCGACTCGCTGAAGGCGCCCACGCCATGCTTGGTGGCGTTGTAGACGCCGCTGCCGTTGCGCGGGACGCGGCCGGCGACGGAGCTGATGTTGACCATGTCGGCAACGTGTCGGGGTCCGTCGGCGGCGGCCCGCAACAGGTGCGGCAGCGCGGCGTGCGCGCAGTACAGCAGGCCGAGCAGGTTGACCTGGACCATCCGCTGCCATTCCTCGAGCGGCGCGTCGACGGCCGGCCCGAGCAGCATCACTCCGGCGTTGTTGATCAAAGTGTCGAGCCGGCCCAGCTCGGCGACGGTCTGCGAGACGACGGATTGAGCCTGCTCCTCGTCGGTCACGTCGGCGGCGAGGACGAGCGTGGAGCCGCCCGCAGAGCGGATCTTCTCGGCGAGCGCCTCCAGCCGGTCTGCGCGGCGAGCGGCCAAGGCCACAGCCGCCCCTTGCGACGCGAGCGCCAGTGCGGTGGCCTCGCCGATGCCGCTCGACGCGCCCGTGACGAGAGCAACCGTGCCAGTAAGCCGATCAGACATTGGCCCTCCCCGAAGACACCAGCGCCCAGCCTAGCCGCAGCACGATCGTGACTGGGCAGCTTCTCCGGTGTCGACGGGCGGATCAGCGGCCGCGCCGGCCCCGCCGCGCCCGGATGTAGTCGGACACCACGTACCGTCCGAGGCTTTCCGCCGAAGGCGTGAAGACCCGGCCGCCGTTGCGCCGGGCGACCGCGTCGACAAACCGCCGCAGCCCGGCGTCCTCGCCCAGCATGAACACGTTGAGCGTGGCGCCGAACCTGGTCAGGGTGTCGACCTCGGCGATCGTCGACCACACCGTCTCCTGCGTCGGCGGCCAGGAGAACACCGCTTCGCCGTCGTCGAGCAGGTGGGCGGTGGGTTCGCCGTCGGTGACGACGAGGACCACCGGCTCGGAGCTGGGGTGCCGGCGTAGGTGCCGCCCGGCCAGGCGTAGCGCATGCTGCAGGTTGGTGCCCTGCACCATGTCCGGCTCGATGGCCGCGAGCTCCGCCTGCGACAGGCGCATGGCGTACCGGCCGAAGCCGATGATCTGGAGCGCGTCCTGCGGGAACTTCGTGGCGACCAGATGCGACAGCGCGAGAGCGGTCTGCTTCATCGGGCCCCAGCGCCCTTCGGAGATCATCGAGAACGACAGGTCGACGCAGAGCGCGACCGCGGCGGAGACGCGCCGCTCGGTCTCGGCGACCTCGAAATCCTCCACGTTCAACGAAACGGGAACGACCGCACCGGAACGGCGCACCGCGTTCGCCACCGTCCGGACCACGTCGAGCGGCTGCTCATCGCCGTACTCCCACGCTCTCGACGCCCCGGTCAGCTCGCCGGCGGCGCCCGCGTCGTCCAGATCGTGCTGCCCCCGCCGGCCGCTTTCCAGATCGGAGAACACGGTACGCAGGGCGGTGCCGCCGAGGCGGCGCAGCGCCTTCGGGCTCAGCTCCAGGCCGTCGTCGCCGCGCGTCACCCAGCCCTGGCGGCGCAGCTCGCGCTCCAGCTCCTGCAGGCGGCGTACATCGTCGGCAGCGCCCCGGCCGAGCTGCCGCTCGACCGCCTCCACGTCCACGTCGTCGAGTGTGGCGCCCGGGTGCTCCTGGCCGAGCTGGTCCAGCAGGTCGTCCAGCTCGGCGATCTCGTCCAGGGCACCGGTGGCCTGCCCGTACCCGAGATCCTCGTTTCCGCGGACCCGTTCGCGGCGGTTCCAGGGCAGGTTCGGGCGCAGGGTGCGGAGGTTGTCGGTGAGCGCGGCCATCTGCCCGGCCAGCTCGCCGTCGCCGAAGGCCCGCGCCATGAGCTGCGACAGCTCCTCGCGCTGCTGCGGCGACAGGGACCGCATCAGCCGCTCCCCGGCGGCCGCGCGGCGGGCGAGCGCGTCGATCAGCTCGTCGACGTTGGCCGGCTTTTCCGGGAAGAACTCGCCGTGCCGGTCCATGAACTCGGCGAACGCGTCGGTGGTGTCCTCACCCCGGGCGTGCTTGCCGAGCAGGTCGTTGAGGTCGCGCATCATCTCGGTCAGCCGGCGGTTGGCTTCCGGGTTGGTTGCCGGGTCGGCGCCGCGCAGCGCTTCGCGCAGCCCGGCGAAGCGCTGCTCCAGCACGTCGCGGCGCAGGCCTTCCAAGATCTGCTCGTACGTGCGGCGTGCCTCGTCACTGGCCCAGTCGTAGTCGGCCAGCTCCTCGACGGCCTTGGCGGTGGATTTCGGCAGGCTGTCGAGCATCGCCTCGGCGAACCGGGCATCGTCGCCGTCGCGGCGGGCCAGTTCGTCGCGCTCGGCGGCGAGCGCCTGGTCGAGCAGCGCCTGGGCCCGGGTGACCGCGCCGTCGAGGTTGCCGCGCCGCATCGCCTCGCGGCGCATCCGTCGCGCCCGAGCGGCCAGGTCGTCCAGCCCGCGGCCGGCCTGCGGCCCGTGGCGCAGCAGGTTGCGCAGCGCCTCGCGCAGGCTGCCACCGGCCAGGACGTCCGCGCCCACCTGGTCGACGGCGGCGCGCACGTCGTAGGGCGGGGCGAGCGGGTCAGGGCCGCCGCGCCAGGCGCCGTACCGGTACCGGTGGGATGGCATGGTCAGCCTCCGTAGACGGTCCGGCCGTCGTCGGTGAGGTCCTTCGACAGCCGTCGGGTCAGGTGCAGCCCCTCCAGCGCGAACTCCACACCGGCTGCGGCCTGCCCGCGGGTGGGTGCGTCGCCGAGGCAAAGCCGTTCGAGCACCTTGGCCAGCCCGGGGACCGTGCCGACCTGGCGCAGCAGCTCGTCGGCGGCGGTCAGCTCGCCGGTCTCGATCATGTTGCCCTCGGCGACCAGGTCGGTGAAGCCGGACAGGTCGAGCCCCGCCAGCCGGGTGCGGAACGTGTCGGCGGTGGCGGTGCGCAGCAGGTGGGCGAGGATCTCGATCTCGCGCCCCTCCTCGCCGCTTTCGAACTCCACCTTGCCGCGCAGCGTGCTGGTCACCGAGACGGTGTCGCCGATGCGGGCGACCGGCTCGGCCTCCCCGTTGAGCCCGGCGCGGCGCAGCGCGGAGGCGGCGACCGTCTCGGCGGCAGCGATCGCGAACCGGGCCGACACGCCGGAGCGCTGGTCGACCGAGGGGGACTCGCGGACCGCCCGGGTGAAGCGCGCGAGGACCTCCAGGAGATGCTCCGGTACTTCCGCGACGAGCTTGGCCTCCTGGCGGACCAGGTCGGTCTCCAGCTCCAGGTCGAGCGGGTAGTGGGTGCGGATCTCGGCGCCGAACCGGTCCTTGAGCGGGGTGATGATGCGGCCCCGGTTGGTGTAGTCCTCCGGGTTGGCGCTGGCCACCAGCAGCAGGTCCAGCGGCAGGCGCAGCTGGTACCCCCGGACCTGGATGTCGCGCTCCTCCAGCACGTTGAGCAGCGACACCTGGATGCGCTCGGCCAGGTCGGGCAGCTCGTTGACCGCGAAGATGCCCCGATTGGTGCGCGGGACCAGACCGAAGTGGATGGTCTCCGGGTCGCCGAGGGTGCGGCCCTGCGCGACCCGGATCGGGTCCACGTCGCCGATCAGGTCGCCCACGCTGGTGTCCGGGGTGGCCAGCTTCTCGCCGTACCGCATCGAGCGGTGCAGCCAGGCGATCTTCAGGTCGTCGCCGGCCTCGGCCGCCAACCGGCGCGTGCCGGGGCTGATCGGGTGGAACGGGTGCTCGTTGAGCTCGGAATCGGCGATCACGGGCGTCCACTCGTCGAGCAGGTCGACCAGGGCGCGGATCACCCGGGTCTTGCCCTGGCCGCGCTCGCCGAGCAGCACCATGTCGTGGCCGGCGAGCAGGGCCCGCTCCAGCTCCGGGATGACGGTGTCCTCGTAGCCGACGATGCCCGGGAACCGCGGCTCGCCGGCCCGCATCCGGGCCAGCAGATTCTCCCGCAGCTCCTGCTTGACCGTCCGGTAGCGGTGCCCCCTGGCCCGCAACTCCCCGACCGTGCGGGGAAGGTCCATCTCTGTCACCCATCGAAGCTAGCTCGCAAAGGTTAGTGTTTTGCGACATGGCAGTCGTGAAAATCAACGCGATCGAGGTACCCGAGGGTGCCGGCCCCGAGTTGGAGAAGCGCTTCGCCGCGCGGCTGGGCGCGGTGGAGGATTCTCCCGGCTTTCTCGGCTTCGAGTTGCTGCGCCCGGTGGCCGGCGAGAACCGCTACTTCGTATACACGAAGTGGGAGAGCGAGGAGGCGTTCCAGGCCTGGTCGAGCGGGCCGTCCCGGCAGGCGCATGCGGGCGCCCAGGGTGCCCGGCCGGCGGCGACCGGTGCCAGCCTGCTCGAGTTCGAGGTGGTGCAGAGCGCTGGGCCCAGATCCGCCTGAGCGATTTTGCGGGAACTTTCCGGTCGCGGCGACCGACCATCCGTTGTGCGTCCGCTCGGACCACCCGGGCACCTGGGGCCCCGGTCACCGTTGACCAAGGAGACAGCAAGCATGCGCAACAGGTTCTGGCGCCGTTCCGGCGTTGTGCTGGCCGCCGTGGCGGCCGGCGCGGTGTCGGGGGTGCTTGTCGCGGGACCGGCGTCCGCGCACGTCAGCGTCAACCCGACAGAGGCCACCCAGGGCGGGTACACGAAGCTGACGTTCCGGGTGCCCAACGAGAAGGACGCCGCCGACACGGTCAAGGTGGAGATCAACCTGCCGGCCGACAAGCCGATCGCGTCGATCTCGACCAAGCCGCTGGACGGCTGGACCGTCCAGGCCGACCGCACGAAGCTGGACAGGCCGATCAAGAGTGACGACGGTGAGATCACCGAGGCGGTTACGAAGATCACTTGGACGGCCGCGGCCGGCGGGGCGATCAAGCCGGGGCAGTTCCAGGAGTTCGACGTCTCGGCCGGTCCGCTGCCGGAGACCGACAAGATCGTGTTCAAGGCCCTGCAGACATACTCGGACGGCGACGTTGTGCGCTGGATCGAGGAGCCCGGCACCGGCGGTGCCGAGCCTGATCACCCGGCGCCCACGCTGACGCTGGCCAAGAAGTCCGACACCAGCGCCGGGCACGAGGACACCGCGACCGCGGCGAAGGGCGAGGGCAGCGCGGACAACGACGCCGGCAACGGCTCCACGGCCGCGATCGTGCTGGGCCTGGCGGGTCTCGTCGCCGGTCTGGCCGGTCTGGCGCTCGGTCTCCTCGCATACCGCAAGGCGACCGCCCGCGCCTGACCAGGCCGAACCGAGGTGACCGCGGTCGACGACCTGACGAGAACGCTCGACGGGTGCCGGCCGGCCGTGGTCGCCGTGTCGGCCGTGGCGCACCGGACCGGCCGCTCCTACTCGTACCAGGGGAATCTGCCCTTTCAAACCGCCAGCGTCGTGAAGGTCCAGATAGTCGCGGCGCTGCTGCTACAGGCCCAGCGGGCCGGCCGCGGCCTGACCGGCGCGGAGCGGGCCCTCGCCGAGGCAATGATCACGGCGAGCGACAACGCCGCCGGGTCGGCCCTCTGGCGGGCGGTCGGGGACGTGGCGGGGATGGCCGACGCCGACGCACGGCTCGGCCTGGCCGACACCCGCCCCGGCGCGGACGGCTGGTGGGGGCTGACGATGACAACCGCCGACGACCAGGCCCGGCTGCTGACCGCCATCGCGGACCCCGGCGGCCCGTTGCGCCACGAGTTGTCGGCCTACGTGCTCGACCTGATGGCCCGGGTCGCGCCGGACCAGGCGTGGGGGGTCAGCGCCGCCGCCGCGGCGGGTGAACCGGTCGCCGTCAAGAACGGCTGGATGCCGCGGGACGACCAGGGCGGGCGCTGGACGGTCAACAGCGTCGGCCGGGTCGGCGAGGTGACCCTGGCGGTGCTCTCCGAGGGCCATGCCAACCTGCGGGCCGGCATCGACGTGGTCGAGGAGATCGCCCGGAACGTCCGGGCGCACCTCGACCGCTAGCGTCGGGACAGGTCGACCGTGGGGGCGTCGTCGGGGTGCAGTCGCAGCGTCCGCTCCGTAGGGCGCGGGGCCGCCGGCGGCCCCGCGCCTGGACGCGGGGCTGGTGCGAGCCGGCGGGCGCGCGGCAGCGTGCCGGCGTCGGGGCGGCGCGTCATCGGCAGGAACAGGAGCGCGACCGCTACCCCGGCCAGCGCACCGCCGCTGTTGTAGAGCCAGTCCTGAGCGGACGCCACCCGGCTCGCGTCGCTGACCGCCTGCCACGCCTCGATCAGGAACGGGAAACCCATGCCGGCCAGTGCGACGCGCACCGGCCAGCGGGTGGCGAGCGTGGCGCAGAAGGCGGCCGGGACGAAGAGCATGAGGTTTGCGAACCGCTCGGCATTCGAGGTGGCGGCGTTGAGGTCGCTGTGCACCGCGGCCGGATCCTTGAAAGTGGTGAGCGACTCCAGGTACCACCGCAGCCGGGCGACCGCGTCCACCGGGATCTCCAGCCGCTGCGGCGCAACCGTGAACGCCACGACCGGGGCTACGGACAGTAAGGCCAGCAGGGTCCACCCCGGAGACCAGCCGAACCGCCGCGCCAGCGGCAGGAACGCGACCAGCGCGAGCACGCCCCACGCGAGCAGCGTCGGGAGAGCGGTCGGTGAGCTCAGCGCCAGGCGCAGCTCGAACTCCATGCGGGTTCCCCTCCCAGCCGGTGCCCTCCATTGGTAACCCAACGTGTCAACCGCCAAACCTCGAGCGACCCGCGCTGATGCATAGGCGACGGTTCGGCGGGCAGAATCAGCGGCATGACGCAGCCGCGCGACGTACCGACGGTGGACCTGGCCGGCAAGGTGACGATGCCGCTGGTCGGCTTCGGGACCTGGCAGATGCGGGGCCGGGAGGCGTACGAAGCCGTGCGCTATGCCCTGGAGGTGGGCTACCGGCACCTCGACACCGCCACGATGTACGGCAACGAGACGGAGGTCGGACGGGCACTGCGCGACAGCGGGCTGCGCCGCGACGAGGTGTTCGTGGCGACGAAACTGCTGCCCAGCCGCGCCGGACACGAGCGGGAGACCCTCACGGCGAGCCTGCGCGCGCTCGGCACCGAGTACGTCGACCTGTGGCTCATCCACTGGCCGCCGCGCTCCAGCGTGCCCACCTGGCGCGCGTTCCTGGCGCAGCGCGAGGCGGGGCTGGCCCGATCGGTGGGGGTCAGCAACTACAGCATCGCCCAGCTCGACGAGCTGATCAGCGCCACCGGGCAGGCCCCGGCGGTCAACCAGATCCCGTGGAGTCCGCGCCAGCATGACCCGCAGACGCTGGCCGCCAGCCGCGAACGTGGCGTCGTCGTCGAGGGGTACAGCCCGTTGAAGGGTTCCGACCTGCGCCAACCGGTCCTGACCGAGATCGCGTACGGGCATGGGGTGACCGCCGCGCAGGTGGTGCTGCGCTGGCACATCGAGCACGGGATCCCGGTGATCCCGAAATCGGTGAGCCGGGATCGCATCGCGGCCAACGTCGATCTGTTCGACTTCCAGCTCACCCCGGACGAGGTCGCCCGCATCGATGCGCTGTCGGAGATGTGAGGGCTCTCACGACACGGCCGCGGTGACGTCCAGCTCGACGAGCTGACCGGTGAAGCCGAGTTGCGCCACGCCCAGCAGCGTGCTGGCGGTGGTGAACGCCTCCGCGATCGGCGAGGAGTTGAACCGCTCCCACACCGAAGCGAGCACCGCCGTCTCGTCACTGACCACATAGATCACCGTGCGCACCACGTCGGCCGGTGACGCGTCCACCGAACGCAGCGCGACCAGCGTGTTGGCCGCGACCTGGTCGACCTGGACCAGCACGTCATCGATACCCACGACCGTCCCGTCCGCGTCGAGCGGGACCTGCCCGGCCAGGAACGCCAACCGGCCCGCCGGGACGACGGTGACGTGGTGGTACCCGGGCGTCCGGTGCAGGCCGACCGGGTTGTGCCGCTGGATCGTCATCACAACTCCCTTCCGAGCTGGTAGGAAGTATGCCCGTGACCCCGTTCGACGCCGCCCGCCGCCGCCCGGCGCGGGTGGACCGGCGCGTGCTGGCCGCGATCTCCGCGGGCGGGTCGGCCGGCGCGCTGGCCCGCTACGGCCTCGGGCTGGCGCTTCCGCACCTGGCAGTCACGTTCGCCATCAACGTCTCCGGGTGCCTGCTCATCGGCGTACTCATGGTGCTGGTCACCGACGTGTGGCCCGGCCACCGCCTGCTGCGGCCGTTTCTCGGCACCGGCGTGCTGGGCGGCTACACCACGTTCTCGACCTATGCGGTCGACGTCCTGCACAGTGGCGCCGCCGGTTATGCGGTCGGCACGCCGCTGGCCGCCCTCGCGGCCGTGTACACCGGAATCACCATCACCCGCCTGGGTGTCCGGCGGCGAACGAAGGAGAGCCGATGAAGCTCGAAGGCCCCGCGCTACGCCTGACGATCTTCGTGGGCGAGGACGACCAGTGGCACCACCGGCCGCTGTACACCGAGATAGTCCACCGCGCCCACCGGGCCGGCCTCGCGGGGGCGAGCGTCCTGCGGGGCATCGAAGGGTACGGCGCGTCGTCGCGCATCCACACCAACCGGCTGCTGTCGCTGTCGGAGGACCTGCCGGTCGCGGTCATCATCGTCGACGCCGAGGAGCGGATCCGCGCCTTCCTGCCGCAGCTCGACGAGCTGGTGGCCGAAGGCCTGGTGATCATCGACCCGGTCGAGGTCATCCGGTACGTGGGCCGACCGGCGTGACGGCGCTGCTGGTCGCACTGGGCGCCGCCATCGGCGCGCCGTTGCGCTACCTGGTCGACCAGGCCGTGTCGCGCCGCCACGACTCGGTGTTTCCGTGGGGCACCTTCGTGGTCAACGTCGCCGGATCGTTCCTGCTCGGGCTGCTCGCCGCGCTCGGCCTGCGCGCCGGCGCGCCGGTGCTGGCGCTGGCCGGCACGGGATTCTGCGGCGCGCTCACCACCTACTCGACCTTCGGGTACGAGACGATCCGGCTGCTGCAGGAGCGGGCCCGGCTGGTCGCCGTGCTCAACGTGCTGGTCAGCATCGGGACCGGCCTCGGCGCGGCGGCGCTGGGCGGCGTGGTGGCGGCGATCCTCCCCTTCGGCTGAGTAGGGCGCCCCTATGACCGCTCTGACGGTGATAGGGGCGCCCTACTCAGGCGCGGGGGCGCAGCCCTCTTGCTTTTCCAGATTGTAGGCGAGTAGACACGGACCGAAGCCGCCCATCGGAGGAGTTCACCATGCGGGTACGGCGTGTGACATTGCTGACGGCACTCTCCCTCTCGGCTCTCCTGGTCGCGCCGCTCGCGCCGGCCTACGCCGCCGCCGACCGGTCGCCGACCGCCGAAGGGTTCGGCGGGGCGATCTCCACGGTGGACCCGACCGCGACGCAGGTCGGCCTCGACGTGCTGCGCCGGGGCGGCAACGCGGTCGACGCGGCCGTGGCAGCAGCCGCGACGCTCGGGGTGACCGAGCCGTTCTCGGCCGGGATCGGGGGCGGCGGCTTCTTCGTGTTCTACGACGCCAAGCACCGCCGGGTGCACACGCTCGACGGGCGCGAGGCGGCACCGGCGACGATGACCGAGACCGCGTTCCTCGACGCCAGCGGCAACGAGCTGCCCTTCCAGCAGGCCAGGGTCAGCGGCATCTCCGTCGGCGTGCCGGGCACCCTGCTCACCTGGCAGCAGGCGCTGCGCAAGTGGGGCAGCCGGTCGCTGGCCGCCAGCCTGCGGCCCGCCGCCGACGTCGCCGAGCAGGGCTTCCCGGTGGACCAGACGTTCCAGGACCAGATCGCCCTGCCGGTCAACAACAACTACAACTCGTTCGCCCAGTTCAGCTCGACCAGCGCGCTGTACCTGCCGGGCGGGCAGGCGCCCGCGGTGGGCTCCACGTTCCGCAACCCCGACCTGGCTGCCACGTACCGGCTGATCGCCGATGAGGGCACGCGCGTGTTCTACCACGGTGAGGTGGGCCGCGACCTCGTGAACACCGTCCAGCACCCGCCGCGCGTCGAGAAGCCGGCCGTGCCCTGGCCCTACCCGATCGCGCCCGGCACGATGCAGCTCTCCGACCTGGCCCGCTACCGGGTGCGGCAGCCGGACCCGACCCACATGACCTACCGCGGCCTCGACGTGTACGGCATGGCCACCCCGTCCAGCGGCGGCACCACGGTCGGCGAGGCGCTCAACATCCTGGAGACCTCCGACCTGCGCAGCCTGCCCCGGGCCCAGGCGCTGCACCGGTACCTGGAGGCCAGCGCCCTGGCGTTCGCCGACCGCAACCGCTACATCGGCGACTACACCCGGCGCGCGCTATTGGAGGAGCTGCTGTCCGACGGCTTCGCCAAGGAGCGCGCCGCCTGTATCGACCCGGCGCAGGCGCTGACGAAGCCGGTTCCGGCAGGGGTACCGGACGGCTCCTACGGCGACAGCTGCACGCCGGCGACCGCCCCCGGTCAGGCCAACACCCAGGGGACGCACACCACGAACCTCACGGTCTCCGACCGGTGGGGCAACGTCGTCGAGTACACGCTCACCATCGAGCAGACCGGCGGCAATGCGATGGTCGTACCCGGGCGTGGTTTTCTCCTGAACAACGAGTTGACCGACTTCAACTTCAAGAACACCCAGCTGCCCTTCGCCGACCCGAACCTGCCCGCGCCGGGTAAGCGCCCGCGCAGCTCGATGTCGCCGACGATCGTGCTCTCGGACGGCCGGCCCTACCTCGCGGTCGGCACGCCGGGCGGCTCGACGATCATCACGACGGTGCTTCAGATCCTGGTCAACCGCATCGACTTCGGGATGACGCTGCCGCAGGCGATCGCCGCGCCCCGGGCGACCCAGCGCAACACCACTGCCGTGCAGGCCGAGCAGGCGTTCCTGGACTTGCCGGAAACGGCCGTGCTGCGACAGTTCGGGCACACGTTCACGCTCAATCCGGAGATCGGTGCGGCGACCGGCATCGAGTTCCGCCCGGACGGGCGGGTCCTCGCGGCCGCCGAGCCGGTGCGCCGCGGTGGCGGCGCCGCGGCGGTCGTGCACCCGTGCTGTTAGGCGTGCACCCGTGCCGTTAGGAGGGTTCCCCTTTACCGCATGAAGCGTTAGGAGGGGGACCCTCCCGTCACGGCGTCGCGGACTCGGCGGCCCTCGGGGACCACTCCAGCACCAGCAGGGTCGCATCGTCGTGCAGCGGGCCGTACTGGTGCCGGCGTACCTCCTGGGACAGCCGGCGCAGCGTCTCCGGCGCGGGCCGGCCGGCGGCGGCGTGGCGCTCGGCCAGGTCGACCAGCCGGTCGGCGCCGAACAAGGTGCCGGAGGCATCGTGCGCCTCGGTGACCCCGTCGGTGTAGAGCAGCAGCCGGTCGCCGGGCTCGAGGATCTCCTCGACGATCTCCGTCCGGTCGGGGATGCCCAGCGGCATCCGCCGGCCCTGGTCGAGCACCCGCACCACGTTGGAGCCGCGCAGGACCAGCGGCGGCGGGTGGCCGGCGTTGAAGTAGCGCAGCACCCCGGTGCGCAGGTCCAGCTCGGCGAGGACCGCGGTGGCGAACCGGGAGTCGCTGAACTGCTCGGTCAGCGCACTGTCGACGGCGGTGGCCATCGCCGCCAGGTCACCCTCGGCCCGCCGGGTGGCGCGGATCGCGGCGAGCGCGAGGGCGCACGTGATCCCGGCGCGCACGTCGTGCCCAGTGGCGTCGAGGATTGCCAGGCGGGCTACGGCGTCGTCCACCGCGTAGTCGAACGCGTCGCCGCCCACCTCGTAGCAGGGCTCGAGAATCGCGCTGATGACCATGTCGTTGCAGGCGAACGTCATCGGTGGCAGCAGGCGCCAGAGCAGCTCGGACGTCATCGTCATGGGTCTCGACCGGCGCACCTGCAACAGCCGGTCACCGTGCGGCATCTTGGTCATCACCAGGTGCCCGACCAGGTTGGCAAGCAGCTGGTACCGGTCGATGAGCTCGGGTCCCGGCGTGGCGGAGAGCCGGATGTGCAGCACCCCGAGCCGGTCGGTGCCGTCGACCAGCGGCACCCACAGCTGCCCGCCGCCGCCGATCACCGTCTCCACGGCGGTGAACGCCCGGCCGGCCAGCGTGCCGTCGACCGGCACCGGGTCGGGCACGGGCTTGCCCGGCTCCGGGAGCACCCGGAAGGCGTGCTGCTCCTGGTCGACCAGGTAGACGGTCGCCTCCGCGTCCAGTGGCCGGATCGCCGCGTTCAGCGAGCTGGTCAGCTGGTCGCCGCGACCACGCTGGGTGCGGCGTAACAGGTCCGCCATCGCCTCGTACCAGACGTCGGTCACGGTCCCGTCCCTTCGAAGGGGTTGCGGCCCCATTCTCCGGCTTCCCACACTACGAAGACGATCAACCCGGCGGAATCTAGGTTGCGGTGCGATCTAGATAGCCGTGCTATGTTGCCGGAGTGGATCAAGGCGGTCACGCGGTGATCGATGATGGCTGTACCTGGGTCGCATCCTGGCGCTGTGGGCGATCGGTCTGCTTATCGCCGTGCCCTACATTGTGCTCATCGCAGCCGACCAGCAGCACGTCCGGCACGGCGCGGTGGCGCTGCTGATCGCGTTGACCGTCGTGGTCGCCGCGCCGCTCGGCCTGCTGCTGAGCGCCGCCGTCCCGCGCGAGCTGGAGGGCACGCTCCTCCTGCTGGTCGTGGTCGGGCTGCAGATGCTGATCGACCCGGCGAAGACCAGTGCCCGGCTGCTGCCGTTCTGGTCCGGGCGGGAGATCGGGACCTACGCTGTGGACCATGCGGACGCCGGGTACCTGGTCCGCGGGATCGTGCACGGGGTGGCGTTCGCCGTGGCATGCTGCCTCCTCGTGGCCGCCGTCTCGGCGGTCCGGCTGCGCCGCCGGGGGCATGTCACCGTGGTGTCAGGCTGAGATTGCCTGCCGGGCGCCACCATGGGCGATAGTGCGTGCAGACAAACTGAGCCCCGAGGTGCAGTCTGTCTGGCATACCCAGGATAGGTTGTCGGCGGGACTTGGGAGGCGAAGCGTGAGCCTGACTCTGCGCTACGGTGTGCGCACCGAACGCGGCCCGGTGCGCGCCAACAACCAGGATTCCGCCTTCGCGGCGCCGTGGCTGGTCGCGATCGCCGACGGGATGGGCGGGATGGCCGCCGGCGACCTGGCCAGCCGGCTCGTCATCGGGGCCATGGCCACGCGGGGAGCCACGCCACCGGAGGGCGCCGATCTCGTCGACTGGCTGCGCGCCGTGGCGTCCGAGGGCAACCGGCTCATCAGCGCCGAGGTCGCCGCCAACCCGGCGCTCAGCGGCATGGGCACCACCCTGACCGGGCTGGTGCTGGTCGACGGCCGGATCGGCATGGTGCACGTCGGGGACAGCCGGGCCTACCGGCTGCGCGCCGCCGACCTGCAGCAGGTGACCAAGGACGACACCTACGTGCAGTTCCTCGTCGACGAGGGCATCATCGGGCGCGACGAGGCCTTCCACCACCCGCAGCGCTCCGCGGTGGTCCGGGCGTTGCAGGGCGAGCCGGTCGAGCCGCGCTACTCGGTGCGCCCCGCCGTCGCCGGCGACCGCTACCTGTTGTGCAGCGACGGCCTGTCCGACGTGCTGCGCGAAGACGAGATCGCCGAGCTGCTGCGCACCGATGCCGCGCCCCAGCCGTGCGCGGAGCGGCTGGTCGAGCAGGCCCTGCGCGACGGCGCGCGGGACAACGTCACGGTCATCGTCGCCGACGTGGTGACGGGTTCCTCCGGCGCGCAGCCGCCGGTCGTGGTCGGCGCCGCCGCCGACGAGTCGACCGTAAGCACCTCGTAACTGGCCCTCCGCCGGCACGGGCCGGTTGACTGGCGACATGCGTCGGGTAATCGTGATCGTGGTCGCGCTCGCAACGGCTTTCGCGCTCTACTGGTTCGCGCCGTGGAAGCTGCTGACCGACAAGACCGTGCACGAGACACTGTCGGCGCCGGTGCCTTCCGCTTCGGCCACCGCTTCGCCGTCCGCTTCCGCTCCGGCGCCGGCTCCCGCCGGCCCCGCCGTCCTGGCGTCGGCGTCGTTCGTCTCGCATGACCACCCGACGACGGGCACCGCGCGGATCGTGCGCGCCGCCGACGGCTCCCGGCAATTGGAGCTGGCCGGCCTGGCCACCTCGGACGGGCCGGACCTGCGGGTGTGGCTGGCTGACCATGGCGCCAAGCCGGGCGCCCACCTGGAGCTGGGCCGGCTCAAAGGCAACCGGGGCGACCAGGTGTACCCGATCCCGGCCGGCGCCGACCTCAGCGCGTACCGCAGCGTCACGATCTGGTGCCTGCGGTTCTCGTCCCCGTTCGGCTCGGCCGACTTCACCCCATGACCGGCGCGTGGGCAAACGTCGGTAGCCGCACAGTGAAAGCGGTCCGGCCCGGCTCGCTGCTGACGCCGACGCTGCCCCCGTGCGCTTCCACCACGGCCGCGACGATCGCCAGACCCAGCCCGGTGCTGCCGGCGTGGCGCGACCGGGACGTGTCGCCGCGCGCGAACCGGTCGAAGACCTCGGGCAGCAGGTCGGCCGGGATACCCGGGCCGTCGTCGACCACGGTCACTGTGGCGTGCCCGTCCTCCACGGTCAGCCGGGTCGTGACGGTCGTACCCGGCGACGTGTGGGTGCGCCCGTTGGCCAGCAGGTTCGCCAGTACCTGGTGCAGCCGGGGCCGGTCACCGGCGACAGTTACCGACTCCTCGGGCAGGTCGAGGTGCCAGCGGTGGTCCGGCCCGGCCGCATGGGCGTCGCTCACCGCGTCGATCGCGAGTCGGGAAAGGTCGACCGGCTGGCTCTCCAGCGGCCGCCCCGAGTCCAGCCGGGCCAGCAGAAGAAGATCATCTACGAGTACGGTCATCCGCGCGCTTTCCGACTCGACGCGGCTCATCGCGTGCGCCACGTCGGGCGGGACCGCGTCGCGGCCGCGGCGGGTCAGCTCGGCGTACCCCCGGATCGCCGCGAGCGGGGTGCGCAGCTCGTGACTGGCGTCCGCGACGAAGTGCCGTACCCGCGTCTCGCTGGCCTGGCGCGCGGCCAGCGCGTCCGCGACGTGGCCGAGCATCCGGTTGAGCGCGGCGCCGACCTGGCCGACCTCGGTACGTGGGTCGGCGTCGGGTACCCGGACGGACAGGGCCACCTCGCCCCGGTCGAGTGGGAGCTCCGCGACGCGGCTCGCGGTCGCGGCTACCCGGTCGAGCGGGCGCATCGTGCGGCGGATGATCACCGCGCCGAGCAGGCCGGCGAGCAGGAGGGCAGCCAGGCTCACGCCGACCTCGACCGCCGCGACGAGGGTCTGCATGTCGCGCAGCTGTGCCAGCGGCAGGCCGGTGACGTAGACGGTTCCGTTCCGCCCGGCCACCGCCATGAGCCGGTAGTCGTCGGCCCCCAGCGTCCGGGTGTAGGCACGGCCGTCGACCGGCAGCCGGGCGAGCACCGTCTGCGCGCTCTCCGGGAGGCCGGTGGCGCTGCCCTTATCGTCGAAGACCCGCGAGACCGTGACAGTGCCGCCTATCACCCGCGCGTCGACCGTGCCGGGTGGCGGGCCCGGTCGGCCACCGCGCAGCGGTCCAAGCCCGTCCGGCGGCTCGTCCGGCTCGCCGCCGCGCTCGTCGCCCTGGTGCGCCAACTGCTGCGCGGAGGTGCGTACCCGCTGGTCGAGCTGGCCCATCTCGATTCGGTAGACCGCCACCTGGGTGACGACGCCGACGACGAGGCAGACCACCGCGAGCAGGCCGACCACGGCCGCGATCAGCCGGGTGCGCAGCGACCAGGTGAAACGCCTAGTTGGCAGGCTTGAGGACATAGCCAGCACCCCGCATGGTGTGGATCATCGGCTCCCGACCGGCGTCGATCTTCTTGCGCAGGTACGAGATGTACAGCTCGACCACGTTGGCCTGGCCGCCGAAGTCGTAGTTCCACACCCGGTCGAGGATCTGCACCTTGCTGAGCACCCGCTTCGGATTGCGCATCAGGTACCGCAACAGCTCGTACTCGGTCGCCGTGAGCGTGATCAGCTCGCCGCCGCGGCGGACCTCGCGGCTGTCCTCGTCGAGGGTCAGGTCGCCCACGACCAGCAGCGTCTCCTCGACCCTGACCACCGCGTTCGTGCGCCGCATCAGCCCGCGCAGCCGGGCCACCACCTCTTCGAGGCTGAACGGCTTGGTCACGTAGTCGTCGCCGCCGGCGGTGAGACCGGCGACGCGATCCTCGACCGCGTCCTTCGCCGTCAGGAACAACACGGGCACGTCCGGCGTCTCCGACCGCAGCCGCCGCAGCACCTCGAGGCCGTCGATGTCGGGCAGCATCATGTCGAGCACGATCGCGTCCGGCCGGAACTCCCGCGCGACCCGGACGGCGGTGAGCCCGTCGCCGGCGCTCTGCACGGTCCATCCCTCGTAGCGCAGCGCCATGGACAGCAGCTCGGTCAGCGTCGCCTCGTCGTCGACGACGAGGACTCGGACGGGCTGCCCGTCGGCACGGCGCAGGTCCACCTTGGCGTGGTTTGCGGATGAAGCGGCGTTCACGGTGGTCATGAGCCTATCGTTGCCGCCCGTTCTGTGGCTCCCGTTGGCGTTTCCTGTGAGCCTCCTGTGCGTCCCTTGGGCCGCCGGTCGCCATGATCATGGAGCGCGGGGTCACCGGGGACGCTAAGGCTGGGCACAGCCGGCGCACAGATTCGGCTAGCAGCCTTTCTCGGTAGGACGCCAACCGCGGACCACCACAAGCTGATCGGAGCCGACATCATGCCGGTACGCGAACAAGGGCTGCGCCGCGTCGCCGCCGTCACCACCGGCCTTGCCGTGGCGGGCGTCGTCGGCTCGGTCGCCGTGGCCACCATCGCCCGAGCCGATACGCAGTCGGCGAAAGCCGGCACAAGCAGCACGAGCACCCCAACCGCCGGTACGCCGGACGACAGCCCGTCCCTGTCCGGCAGCACCGGGCAGCAGCCGCACGCCACGTCGGGCGGGTCGTGACCGCCATGCCGCTCTGTGACGCACTCCCGGCCGGCGCCGGCACGGCGCAGTGGCCGGTCTGGGGTACGACCGCGCGGCTGGTCGTCACCGATCCGGGCCGGCTCGCCGACGCCCGCGCGCTGGTCGAGGTGCGGCTGGCCGCCGTCGACGAGGCGTGCAGCCGGTTCCGTGACGACTCCGAGATCCGCCAGGTGCAGCGCGCCGGCGGCCGGCCGGTCCGGGTCAGCCCGCTGCTCGCCGATCTGGTCGCCGCAGCGCTGGCGGCCGCCCGGCGCACCGGCGGCGACGTAGACCCGACGATCGGTGGGGCGATGGCGCGCCTCGGCTACGACCGGGACCTGGCGTTCGTGTCGAAAAACGGATCATGGACCACGGTACGCGCGGAGCCCGCCCCCGACTGGCGACAGGTGCACCTCGACGGGTGTGAGCTGACCGTCCCGGCCGGGGTGCTGCTCGACCTCGGCGCCACCGCCAAGGCCTGCACGGCCGACGACTGCGCGCGGCTCGTCGCCGAAGAGTGCGGCACCGGTGCGCTGGTCAGCCTGGGCGGCGACATCGCCACGGCCGGGCCCCCGCCGGACGGTGGCTGGCAGGTACTCGTCCGGGACCGCTCCGGCGACCCGGAGTGCACGGTCACGCTGCCGGCCGGCGCGGCGCTGGCCACATCGAGCACGGTCAGCCGGCAGTGGCGCAACAGCGGCCGGCTGCTGCACCACATCCTCGACCCGCGTACCTGCCGGCCGGCCCTGCCGGTGTGGCGCACCGTCTCGGTCTGCGCGTACCGGTGCGTGGACGCGAACACGTTGACGACCGCCGCGATCGTCCGTGGGTCGGCCGCGCCCGCTTGGTTGCGGTCATTGGGTGTGCCGGCGCGATTGGTCAGCGCCGACCGGCAGGTCACGCTCGTCGGCGGCTGGCCGTCATGAGCGAGCGAAGCGGAGTGCCGTCATGAGCGAGGCACTGTGGTATCTCGGCCGCGGAACGGGTCTGGTGTCTCTGGTCATGCTCACGGTCGTGGTGGCGCTCGGCATCGCCAACCGCTCCGGCCGGCCGGTGCTGGGCCTGCCCCGCTTCGCCGTCGCGGCGGTGCACCGCAACGCGGCTCTGCTCGCGGTGACCCTGCTCGCCGTCCACGTGCTGACCCTGCTGGCCGACCCGTACGCCCAGCTCAAGCTGGTCGACATCGTCGTGCCGTTCGTCGGTGCGTATCGGCCGGTGTGGCTGGGCCTGGGCACGCTCGCGTTCGACCTGGTCCTGGCGTTGGTCGCCACGAGCCTGCTGCGCGCCCGGCTCGGCCTGCGCACCTGGCGGTTCGTGCACTGGTCGGCGTACGCCGCCTGGCCAGTCGCGCTGCTGCACGGCCTCGGCACCGGCACCGACTCCGGTCAGCTCTGGCTGCGGATCACGGCGTTCGCCTGCGCGGTGACCGTGGTAGCCGCGACCGCCTGGCGCCTCTCGCAACGATTCACCGAACCGGTGACCCTGTCCCGATTGGACGGTCCGCGATGACCACCGTTACCGCCGCACGGGCCGACCTGCTCGGCGGTCCGGCTCCCGACATCGATACCCACCTGCGCCGCCACGGGCCGCTGCCCGCCGTACCCGACCTGATCGACCTCGTCGGCGCGGCCGGGCTGACCGGCCGGGGCGGGGCGGGCTTTCCGACCTGGCGGAAGATGGCCGCGGTAGCGGCTGCCGGCAACCGGGCGGTCGTCGTGGCCAACGGCGTCGAGGGCGAGCCGGCCAGCGCGAAAGACCGTACCCTCCTGATCCGCGCACCTCATCTGGTGCTCGACGGCCTGCATCTGGCCGCGCGCGCCGTCGGCGCCGACCGCGCCTACCTGTATGTGCGGTCCGGGCCGGGCGTGGACAGCATCCGGCGGGCACTCGCCGAGCGGCGCGATGGCATCCGTACGGACGTGGTCGAGGCGCCCAACTGGTTCGTCGCCGGGGAGGAGTCGGCGGTCGTCGCGGGTGTCGAGGGGAAGCGGCCGGTGCCGAAGGACAAGCTGCGGCGGGTCGTCGAGTCGGGCGTGCACGGCCGGCCCACGCTGGTCCAGAACGTCGAGACCCTGGCCCATGTCGCGCGGATCGCACGGTGGGGACCGGCCTGGTTCCGGAGCCGGGGCAGCGCCGACGAACCGGGTACGTTCCTGGCCACCGTCAGCGGCGCGGTGACGGTGCCCGGCGTGTTCGAGGTGGCCCACGGGGTGCCGGTGGGCGCTGTTGTCGCCGGGGCCGGCGGTGCCAGTGAGCCGCTGCAGGCCGTACTCGTCGGTGGTTACCACGGGGCGTGGCTGCCCGCGACGGCTCTGGACGCGCCGCTGTCGCGGGCCGGCCTGGCGCCGTTCGGCGCGTCCCCAGGCGCAGGTGTACTCGTCGCGCTGCCGGCGTCGCGCTGTGGCCTGCGCGAGAGCGCGCGGATCGCGTCCTATCTGGCCGGGCAGAGCGCCGGCCAGTGCGGGCCGTGCCGCAACGGGCTGCCTCGACTGGCGGGCGCGCTGAGCGGCACCGCCGTGACGGAGGTGCACCGCCTCACCGCACTCGTGGAGGGGCGCGGCGCGTGCCGGCACCCGGACGGCACCGTCCGGTTCGTCCGCAGCAGCCTGCATACCTTCGCGGCCGAGGTGGCTCTGCACCGCGCCGGGAGGTGCAGCGAGCTGTGAGTACCCGGCTGCATGTCGACTGGACCGCGTGCGACGGGCGTGGCCTGTGTGTCGAGTTGCTCCCGGAGATCCTGGACCGGGACGAGTGGGGGTATCCGCTGGCCCGCGACGGCACCCGGGAGCCCGCGGTGCCGCCGGCGCTGTCCGACCACGCGCGCCGGGCGGTCACCCACTGTCCCCGCCTGGCCCTCCGCCTCTCCCCAAGCTCATGATGGCGTGAATCCGTCGAGGTCGACGACGATCGGGGCGTGGTCGGACGGACCCTTGCCCTTGCGCGCCTCGCGGTCGATGTACGCGTCAGTGACCTGCCCGGCCAGCCCCTCGGTCGCGTAGAACAGATCGATGCGCATGCCCTTGTCCTGATGGAACATGCCCGCGCGGTAGTCCCAGTAGGTGAACGGGTTGGACCCCTTCAAGGGCCGGGGTACGACGTCGCGCAGGCCGATGTCGAGGATCGCCGCCAGGGCCGCCCGCTCCGGCCCCGTGACGTGCGTCGAGCCCACGAACAGCGCGGGATCCCACACGTCGGCGTCGGTCGGGGCCACGTTGAAGTCACCGCACGCCACAACCGGCCGCCCGGTCGCCACCTCCGTCGCGAGCGTGTCCCGCAGCGCGGCCAGCCACGCCAGTTTGTACCCGTAGTGCGGCGAGTCCGGGGTCCGGCCATTGGGGATGTAGAGCGACCACAGCCGCACCCCGCCACAGGTGGCCGCGATGGCGCGGGCCTCGGGGTCGGGGAAACCGGGCTCGCCCGGGAGGCCTCGGGTCACGTCGTCGAGGCCGACCCGCGAGAGGATCGCCACCCCGTTCCACTGGCTGCTGCCGTACGCCGCCGTCTCGTACCCGAGTTCGGCGACCTCAGCGGCGGGGAAGGCGTCCGCGGGAATCTTGGTTTCCTGCAGGCACACCACGTCGGGCCGGGTGGCGGCCAGCCACTCGAGCAGGCGCGGCAGGCGGGCACGGATCGAGTTGACGTTCCACGTGGCAAGGCGCACCGGTCCAGCCTGCCGGATCGGTCCGGGTCACGCACTCCGGGTCGGCCCGGTATGCCCTTTCTGCCGCGTCGGGGCACTGTCCTTGCCCGGCTTCGCGTTGGTCGACGTGCTGTCCTTGCCCGACTTCGTATCCGGGTGGCGGCCGCCCGGGCCGGCACTGCCGCCCACCGGCGGTAGCCCGAAGACATCGGTCAGACCGGTGATGTGCAGTTGCCGATGAACGAACGGACTCGGGTTGCGCACCACGAAGTCCGCACCGATCTCGCGGGCCGCGTTGTAGCCGACGACCAGCGCCCCCACTCCTGTGGAATCCATGAATGTCACGTGGAGCATGTCGACGACAACGCGCACCGGCTGCTGCCGCGCAATGGTGTCGACGAGCAGAACCCGGAACGCGGCAACCGTGGTTACGTCGAGTTCGCCACGGACGTCGATAATGGCAGCACCGTCGGAGAGCCGTTGCGAGGTTACCAACGCGTCACCCACGGTCATCTCCACTCTCTCGAGACCCAACTTCGCACCGTACCCCTTGCGCCAGATCACCAACCCAATACAGCAGGCGGATCGGCGGATCGAGGTCTGGCCAAACGGGTCGAGATCAGATCCATCCCTCCTGCGGGTCTATTTTCGTTGTCCCGCAAGGCAGTAGCGTCTGCGCACATGTCTGGCGGGTACGGGAATCTACGTGATGACCCCGGGGTGTGGGCGGCGCAGCTGGCGCTGTCGCAACTGGCACGCCGCGTAGCCACCACCGGGCTCGTCGCCATGCGCGCCCGCCCGGCGCTGCTGGCCCGGGTGGACCAGCACGCCGCCGCCACCCGCGATGCCCTGACCGACGTCAGCGGCCGGGTGGGTGCCGTGGGCCTGGCCGCGTACGCCGACGGCGTGTGCGACACCGCCGCGCTGCGCGGCTGGCAGGTCCCGGCGAGCGTGGAGTACGCCGATTGGTCAGACCCCGCGTGGCCGCTGGTACGGCTGCTCGCCGTCTGCGTCCTCGCCGACTCGGTCGCCGCGCTGCTCTGACGCCCCGGCCGCGCCGCTCTGACGCCCCGCCCCGCGCCGCACCGCGCCGCACCGCGTCCCACGCGTCGCACCGCGCCGCGTCGATCTAGGAGTTATGGCCGCCCGATGCCCGGTTTGCCCGGCCATAACTCCTAGATCGGCGAGATGCTGGCGGGGTCAGCCGGACCGGCGCGGCTGGTCGGTGGGCGGGATGATCATCGTGGGGTCGTCGGCGGGCGGGTAGGCACCGGACTGTGCCGGGAACTCCGTTGTCTCCGCGACGGACGGCGCCGGGCCTGGGGCTGAGGCCGGGCCTGGGGCTGAGGCCGGCGCTCCGGGCCGGGTGACCGGCACCGGCTGTGACGTGGCACGCTCCGCGGCCAGTTGCTCCTCCGCGTCGCGCTGCGCCGCGGAGTACGTCTTGGCGCGCTCGGCGATCGTCGCCGACTCCTGGGCCGCCCGGTCCAACCAGCTTTCCCAGCGCTGCTGCATCGGCCGGACCAGGCCGCCACCGACCCCGACGATGAGCACACCGGCGATCGTGGCCAGTACCGCGATGAGGATCGGCGTGGTGACTGCGACCGCGACGCCGATCTGGGTGAGCGCGGCGATCACGCCGATGCCGATGATGAACCAGGACGCCGCGTTCGCGAGCATCCGGCCGTACGACAGGCCGCCGAGCGCGCCGGTGACGATGTCGCGCACCGCGCTGGCGATGGCCGTGGCGACCACGACGATGATGATCGCGACGAACGCCCTGGGCAGCCAGGCGACGACGCCCTCGATCAGGTCGGAGACCGGGTTGGGCCCCCACACACCGAACGCCAGTTGCAGCGTGAACAGCAGCACGGCGTAGTACACGAGCTTGGCCACCAGGTCGGAGGCGTCGTAGCGGGACCGGGCCAGCGCGGACTTGACACCGCCCCGCTCGACCCAGCGGTCGAATCCGATCCGTTCGAGGATTTTGTCGACGAGCTTTCGCGCGAGGCGCGCGACGAGCCACCCGATCAGCAGGATGGCGAGAAACGCCAGAAACTTCGGTACGAACAGGGCCACCGAGCGCAACACGTCGCTCCAGGTGTCCGTCGCAGCGGCGAGGGAATCCGTCATGAACCCGGGTTACCCACGTCGCCTCGTCCCGACACTCAAGTGACGGTGATGGATGTCGTGTGCCAGCCGGTCGCGCCTTCCGGAACCCTGGCCCGTGCCGCTAGCTTCCCCTGTCGCTGAGGAGGGCGCCCCTGTAGGCGTCTCGGCACCGAGAGGGGCGCCCCCCTCAGCCGCAGGGGCGCCGAGCAGCAGGGGCGCCGAGCAGCAGGGGCGCCGAGCAGCAGGGGCGCCGAGCAGCAGCAGGGGGCGCTCAGCGGCCCCACGCCCCGGTCGCGACCATCGCGGCTAACCCCCGCCCCGCCCTCCTCCCGCGCCGATCAAGGAGAAAGTGACGTGGTTTTGAGATCAAACCGTGTACACAACTCCAAGATCGGCGAGGAAAAGGGGTGATCGGCGAGGAAAAGGGGTGATCGGCGAGTCGCGCGGAAAGCGCTTTCAGCGATCGGGCCAGCATTCGTCATACGTCTGGCCATTGACGGCTCACGTGAACGGGTCGCAGAATCGCCAACACGTGAGAGAGCGCTCTCACGTACCCGAGGAAGGGGTCACGATGGATCGGTCAGGGGACGGCGCGGTGTCCGGGCGGCGCGGGATCAGCAGACGGCTACTCCTCGGGTCCGGTGCCGCTGTCATGGTGACGGCGACCATCGGCGCCGCACCCGCGATGGCGGCAGGCGAGGCGGGCGCCACAAGCGAGACCAGCGATGCCACCACGAGCGGGGCCGCCGCGCCGAGCCACGCCCCGGCGCAGCACCCGCGCCGCCGGGCGTACGCGTTCCTCGACGGCGCCACCAGCGGCTACCCGCAGTCCGGCCCGGTCACGCTCGCCCAGAGCTACACGGACCAGGCCGGCCTGTTCAGCACCGCGTTCACGTACGACAACGCGCTGGCCATCCTCGCGTACCTCGCCGACGGCCGGCCTGAGGCCACGAAGAAGGCGGCCGCGCTCGGCGACGCCCTGCTCTTCGCCCAGGCGCACGACCCGCAGCACAGCGACGGCCGGCTGCGCCAGGCGTACAACGTCGGGCCCTACACGTTCTACGACGGCTCGCCGCAGCCGGACGGCTTCGTCACCGCGGCCGGCAAGGCCAATGTCGGCAGCCAGTTCGGCTTCACCGGCACGGCGGTCGGCGACATGGCGTGGGCCGGCGTCGGTCTGGTCGCCCTGGCGCGCCGCACGCACGGCAGGCGGTTCCGCGACGGCGCGGTGGCCATCGGCGAGTGGATTTTCACGAACGCGTACTCGACGCAGCCGCTCGGCGGGTACCGGTTCGGCGTCGACGGCGCCAACAACCCGTTGCCGTTCAGCGCCACCGAGCACAACATCGACCTGATCGGGTTCTTCGGCCAGCTCGCCCGGCTCACCGGCGACCGCGTGTGGCGCCGCCGCGCGCAGCACGCCGAGGAGTTCGTCGCCCGCATGTTCAACCCCAAGGACAAATTCTTCTACACGGGTACCAACGACGGCACGGCGATCAACACCTTTCCGATTCCGGAGGACACCCAGACCTGGAGTTTCCTCGCGCTCGGCGCGCACCGGTATGCGTCCTCAGTGGACTGGGCGGCGAACAACCTCAAGGTCACCGATGACGCGACGAAGACCAACAGCACGGTACCGGCGGGGTTGTCGTTCGTGGGTGTGACGTTCAGCTCGGCCAGCCTGGTCGCCAACGAGGCTGCGCCGATCGCGCCGTTCCAGCCCAACCCGGACCGCTCCGGGGTGTGGTTCGAGGGCACCGCACACCTGGCGGCCGCCCTACGCCAGCGCCACTGGTACGGCGACGAACGCCTCGCCGTCGGCCTGATCGACTCGATCGAGCTGGCCCAGGACAAGCTCGGCACCGGCCAGACCATCGGGGGTCGGGCGCTACCGGAGCGGGCCGGCGTGGTGTCGGCGTCCAGCCCGCTCGACACCGGCTTCGGGTTCGGCTACTACCCGTACCGGCATGTCGGCGCCACCGCGTGGTACCTGCTTGCCGAGGCCTGGGCCAACCCGCTCGACTAGCCGCGGTCAGGCGGAAGATTCCGCCGGGTAGGCCGCGGTCTCGGTCGCCTTGACGGCCGCCCACACCTGTCGGCCGAGCGTCAGGTCGAGGTCGGCCACCGCGGCCGGTGTGATGTCGGCGGCGACGTCGATCCGGCCGGTCAGGTGCACCCGGATCCGGTCGCCGTGCCGCTCGACACCGTCGACCGTGGCCGGCCACGTGTTGCGCGGGCTGCCCGCCGGCTGTGCCGGATGCAGCGCGACCGCCGCCGGCGCGAACGCGACGAACGCGTCCCCGTGCACGGCGTCCGCGGTGGTCAGCGCCAGACCGCCGGGCACGCTCACGACGTGGCCGGCGCCGATTCCCCGGTACAGGTTGAGCCCGACCAGTCGGGCGACGTACTCGGTGCGCGGTCGTCGGGTGATGCTCGCCGCGTCGCCGGTCTGCACCACGCGGCCGTCCTCGACGATCACGATGCGGTCGGCGAGGATCATGGCGTCGACCGGGTCGTGGGTGACCAGGACGGTAGCGCCGCCGTGCTCGGCGAGGTGGCGGCGCAGCCCGGCCCGCGTCTCCAGGCGGGTGCGGGCGTCGAGGGCGGCGAGCGGCTCGTCGAGCAGCAGCAGGGTGGGCTCGACGGCGAGCGCCCGGGCCAGCGCTACCCGCTGCGCCTGCCCGCCGGACAGTTGCTGCGGCTTGGCGCGTGCCATCGCGGCCAGGCCGACCCGGTCCAGCCAGGCCGCCGCGCGCTGCCGGGCCTCGGCGCGGCCGGCGCCTCGGCAGCGCGGCCCGAACGCCACGTTGTCCAGTGCGCTCAGGTGCGGAAACAGCAGGTAGTCCTGGAAGACCACGCCGATCGGGCGGCGCTCCGGGGGTACTCGAGAAATGTCGTGCCCGGCGAGCCGGATGTGGCCCGCGGACAGTGACTGCAGACCGGCCAGCGCGCGCAGCGCGGTGGTCTTGCCGGCCCCGTTGGGGCCGAGCAGCGCGACCACCTCACCGGCCGCGGCGGTGAGCGCCACGTCGAGGCGCAGCGTGCCGAGGGAGGCCGCGAGGCGGGCGTCGAGCAGGGTCACGGCGTGCTGATCCAGCGTTCGCGCAGGGCGGCGAGGACCGCGACGGAGACGGCGAGCAGCAGCAGGCTCAGCACGATGGCGGCGGCCGGGTCGGACTCGAGGGCCAGGTAGACGGCCAGCGGCATGGTCTGGGTACGGCCGGGGAAGTTGCCCGCGAACGTGATGGTCGCGCCGAACTCGCCGAGCGCCCGGGCCCAGCACAGCACCGCGCCGGCGGCGACGCCGGGCAGCACAAGGGGCAGGGTGACCCGGCGGAACACCGTCCACGGGCCGGCGCCCAGGGTCGCGGCGGCCTCCTCGAAGCGGGCGTCGGCGGCCCGCAGCGCGCCCTCCACGCTGATCACCAGGAACGGCATGGCCACGAAGGTCTCGGCCAGCACCACGGCGGTCGTGGTGAACGGGATGCTCACGCCGGCCGCTTCCAGCCACGGTCCGAACAGTCCCCGCCGCCCGAACACGAGCAGCAGCGCCACCCCACCGACGACCGGCGGCAGCACCAGTGGCAGCGTGACCAGGGCGCGGACCAGGCGCCGGCCGGGGAAGCGGGTGCGCGCGAGGAGCCAGGCGAGCGGCACGCCCAGCGCCACCGACGCGACCGTGGCCACACTGGCCGTCACCAGCGACAGGCGCAGCGCGGTGAGCACGCCGGGAGCGGCGAGTCGCCGCGGCATGCTCTCCCACGGTGCCCGGGCGAGTAGGCCGAGCAGCGGCAGCACGAGGAACGCCAGGGCGATCGCCGCCGGGGCGGCCAGCGCGAGCGGCGCCCGTGGTCTCATGGCGTCTGGAACCCGGCTGCGGTCAGGACGGCCTGGGCCTTTTCCGAGGTGACGTACTCGACGAACGCCTCGGCGCTGCCGGACCTGCTGAGCGCGACGATCGGGTAGTCGTTGACCGCCCGGGCGCTCTCCGGGAACTCCACACCATCCACATCGGACGATGCGGCCCTGGCGTCGGTGCGGTAGACCAGGGCCGCGTCGACCTCACCGAGGCGTACCTTCGACAGCGCCGCCTTCACGTCCTGCTCCAGCGTGACCGGGGTCAGCTTCGTCCCCGCCGCGTCCAGCGCCTTCTTCGCCGCCGCCCCGCACGGGACCGCCTCGGCGCACAGGGCGACCTTGGCCCTCGGCAGGTCCTTCAGGCCTTTGACCTGCTTGGGGTTGCCCTTCGGCACCGCGATCACCAGTTGGTTGCGGGTGAAGATCTTCGGCTGGCCCGCGCCGAGGCCGGCGTCGGTGACCTGCTTCATCGTGGCCGGGCTGGCCGAGGCGAACACGTCGGCCGGCGCGCCGGCGGTGATCTGCTGGGCGAGCGTGGCGCTGCCGCCGAACGAGAACGTCACCCGTACGCCGGGGTTGGCGGCCTCGAAGTCCGTGCCGATCCGGGTGAACGACTCGGTCAGCGACGCGGCCGCGAGGACGGTGAGGGTGGTGGTCTTCGACGTCCTGGCCGCGCCCGCGCCGCCGCCGCCGCAGCCGGCGAGCAGCAGGGCCACGGCGATCGGGGCAGCTCGGTTCAGGGCAGCTCGGTTCAGGGCAGCTCGGTTCATGGCAGCTCCACGACGACGGTGGTGGACTTGACCACGGCGACGGCGAGGCAGCCGACCTCCAGCTCGAGCTGGTCGGCGGCCTCGCGGCTCATCAGCGACACCACCCGGAACGGCCCGGCCTGCATCTCGACCTGCGCCATCACGGTGTCCTTCGTGACGGCGGTGACGATGCCGCGCAGGCGGTTGCGCGCCGAGGAGCGTGCTCCGCCGGCGTCGCGGTCGGCGCGCACGTATGCCGCGAGGTCCTTGCCGTCGATGACCCGGCGCCCGTGCTCGTCCCGCGTCGCGGTAAGGCGACCGGCGTCGACCAGCCGCCGCACCGTGTCGGCGCTGACGCCCAGCAGCTCGGCCGCCTCGCCTATCTGAAATGCCGGCACGGAGGCCACCTTACCCTCGCATATGCGAGGGAGCCGGGAAGGCGTGGTGCCCGCCCCTCGGGACACTGGGGGCGGGCACCACGGCCTGCGGCCGGTCAGGAGTACGGCAGGCGTAGCACCGACCGGTTACCGACCCCGAGCGAGGTGGAGGTGGTGCCGATCGCGCTCCACACCTCGACCCGGACACTGCCGTTGACCAGGTTTCCCAGGGCCCCGTTCGCGGACAGGACGCCCTGGCTCTGTGCGTAGTGCTCCCAGCCGGTCAGCGGGTCGGTGGCGAAGTACCGGTAGGTCTCGACCCGGTCGTAGGTGCCGTCGCCGGTCAGGTCGTACGAGACCCGGACCTGGGTGCCGTTGCCGACCGCCGAGCCGGCGTCCACGAACAGGTCGAACGCGGTCGCGCCACCGCCATAGGCGAGGTTGAGCCCGGTGGCGGTGTAGACCGACGCGTTGGTCGGAGTCCCGTCGTGGTTGGTCCCGCCGGCCGAGGCGATCGTGTCGCTGCCGCCCGTTGATGCCGCCGCGCCGGCCAGTGCGCCGCCGGACTGCAGGTACCGGACCGGCGAGCTGGGCACGCCGGGGGACGGCGACGGGGACGGCGATGCCGACGGCGACGGCGACGGCGAAGGTGACTCCGACGGCGACGGCCCGGGGCTCGGGTTCGTCCCGCCGCGGGCGTTGCCGCCGCTCCAGGTATGCGCGCCGGAGGCGACGGTCCTGCCTGCCGGCACGTCGACCGTGGTGCCGTTGGAGAAGCGCACGGTGAGTGCCGTCCCACCGGTGTTGGCCGCGACGTACGTCCGGGCGCCGTTCCTGGTGAACACCGCCGCGAGCGGGTGGTCGGCGGTGACGCCGGTGTCCACCGTGCCCAGCGCCGCGAGGTTGCGGATCCAGTGGAAGGTGTGCGCCCGGCTCTCCCCTTCTTCGGGCGTGAACCCGTTGTTGGCGCGGTAGTTGGCGAGCGCCTGGTCACCGTCGCCGAGAGCGAGGAACTCGTACAGGATGTCCGGCCAGATGCCGGGCTGCCCGCCACCCCGGTTGGTGATCATCTCGTTGTAGTTGGTCAGCACGTACCCCGGCTTGTAGCCGAGGTAGAGGTGACCGCCGGTGATGGGCAGCATGTTGATTCCCTGGATCTGCTCCGGCGCCGCGCTGAACCAGGTGGCGTAGGCGCCGCCGTCGCCCCAGACCATGCCGACCGTGCTGTGCGCGAAGCCGGCCGGGAAGTTCCGGTTGTCGGAGTCGAACCAGTAGTTGTGGATCGCCGCGGCCTGCGTCGTGTACATGAAGATCCCCGCGTCGCGGACCGCCTGGTTACCGGTGGCCTGGCCCCACTGGATCAGCGCGTTGTCGAAGTCCATGCCCTCCGACGAGGACTCCTGGTTGTTGCCGGCCTTGAACGAGCCGTGCCCGGAGGCCCAGTCGTGGCCGTCGTAGATGTCGAAGTCCCGCAGGTACGGGAACCGGGTGTCGGACCGGTCGTAGTTGTCGGCGTCGCGGATGAGCAGGTCGACCATCCCGCCGTACTGCGCGTTCGAGGCCCACGCCGGGTCGAATTTGGCCAGCGTGGCCGCCGCCGCGATGAAGTACCCGTAGTGGAAGTGATGGTCGTTGAGCTCCTGGTCGGAGCCGTAGGAGGCGGGGTAGCCGATCAGCGTGCCCCAGTTGCTGTCGTAGTAGAACAGCCGCGTGGTCTTGCCGGCCGACGCGGTGAACCAGTCGGTCAGCTTCGCCTCGATGGCGGCGAGCGCCTTGTCGCGTACCGATGTGTTGCCCACCTGGTCGGCGATCTCGGCGATGCGGGCGGCGCGGCCGAGGCCCTTGCCGGTCCAGTACGTGTCGTCGGCCTGGGTGTGCAGCGGGTCGGCGGCTTCGGCGTTGAGGTAGCTGGTGAGCGTGCTGAGGTCGGCGCCGGCGCCGGACGCGACGGCCGGGATCTCCGGCAGCACGCCGTAGTACTTCATCGCGGTGGTGAACGACGCCACGCCGGCGAGTACCTTCATCGGGCCGCGCGGCGAGACGTAGGTCGAGGCGGTCGGCGTGGCGCCGGTCAGGTAGCTCCACTGGTGCGGCAGCAGCGCGATGACGGTGCCCGTGCCGGTGCCCTCGCGCGCGGTCGTGGTGACGGCGTAGGTCGTGGTCACCGTGCTGGTCGACTCGTCGTAGCGGTAGGACAGCCGGGTGCCGGTGACGTGGTTGTGGGCGTAGCGCGCGAACGAGCCGGCCAGCGCGGCGCGGTCACCCTCGGGTAGCGCCGCGATCGAGAAGTAGCCCTTGCCGGCCAGGGTGGACGTGATAGTGCCGCCGTCGACGGTCCAGGTCGCACCGCTCGGGGCGTACGCCGCGTAGTCGTGGCCGTTCGCGGTGAACCCGATCGTCGAGCCGGCGTTGGACCAGACGGTGGGGGAGCCGGTCCCGCGGATCTGCGCGTTGCCACCCGTGACCTGGAAGTACGTGAACGGCAGCCCTTCACCGATCGTCGCCTTCACGGTGCGGGCGCCGTCGCTCCAGTACGGCGTGACGGTCCAGTCGCCCCAGCCGTCGACCTTCACGTCGGGCGCGGACAGGCCCGCGACCCCGGCGACGAAGTCCTCCGTGTACGGGAAGTGGTACTCGCCAGGCCCGGTCGCGGTCCCGGAGATCGCCGGTGTCGGGTTGTAGGAGACGCCCAGCCCGCCCGGGCGCGCCTGGTAGGAGATCGGATGGGCATGCAGCGGCTCGCCCCAGGCGCACTCGGTCTTCTTCCAGAGGATCGACGACCACCAGTCGTTGGTCGGTATCGCGCCGGCGGGTGCGTTCGACGTGACCCACGCGCGCGGGTTGGTGGACAACTGTCCGCAGCCGGCGGGCAGCGGGCCGACGGGTGTCGTGCTGTAGCTACCGGCGCCGATCGTGGCCGCGCCGGCCGGTCCGGACGCGACGACCGCCAGGCCACCGGCCGCCAGCGCGGCAGCGGCGCTCACCGCGACGGCGCGCCGACGCGCGCTCATTGGTGCATCGGATCGTGGGGACTGGTTCATCGTGCCTCCCGATGCGGCGACGCGCATGCCGCGTTGTCGGACAGGTAGCGGTCCTGCGCCGGCCAGCACTCATCGGCCGGCGGCGGGCCGGCTGTTCGCAAAGGCGCTACTGGCCGGTCACCCTGTGCGGGTGCCGGCCGAGATCCTTCGAGGGCCGAGCGGGCGTACTCCCAGCGGTTGCGGGAAACCCCCTGTGAGAGCGCTCTCTCGTAAAATGAACGGTAGCTGTCTATTTAGGGGTCAGTCAATGTTTCCGGCTGGTTACCTTTCGTCAGATGACCGACCGGGCCCCTCTTCGGCCCGGCCGCCGGTCGGCCGTGCTCGGCCGGGTCGTTTTGCGCCTGTGGCCGCACCCCGCACGGCGGTAGCGTCGGCGGTATGACCGAGACCAGCGCCCGTGGGCGCGTAAAGGTCGAGCAGAGCCAGAAGCGGGTCCGCGCCTACCTGGGCGGGGAACTCGTCGCCGACACCGCCCGGCCACTCCTGGTGTGGGAGGTCCCGTACTACCCCACCTACTACCTACCGGCCGCCGACGTGCGGGCCAAGCTGGTGCCCACCGGCGAGACCGAGCACTCGCCGAGCCGGGGCGACGCCGAGGTGCTCGACGTGGTGACCGATCGGGCCACCGCGGCCGGGGCGGGGAGGCGCTTCCCGGCCTCGCCGCTTCCCGCGCTGCGCGACGCCGTACGCCTCGACTTCGCTGCAATGGATGAGTGGCTGGAGGAGGATGAGCCGATCTACGCGCACCCGCGCGACCCGTACCACCGGGTGGACATTTTGGCCAGCAGCCGCCATGTCCGGGTCGAGGTGGACGGCGTGACCGTTGCCGAGTCCCGCTCGCCGCGGATCCTCTTCGAGACCAGCCTGCCGCCGCGGTACTACCTGCCCCTGCCCGACCTGCGGATGGACCTGCTCCTGCTGTCGGAGGGTGTCACGCACTGCCCCTACAAGGGCACCGCCGGGTACTGGTCGGTCGAGGTGAACGGCAAGGTCCACGAGGACCTGGTGTGGATCTACCGCACCCCGCTGCCGGAGAGCCAGAAGATCGCCGGCCTGGCGTGCTTCTACAACGAGAAGGTCGACCTGTTCGTCGACGGCGTCAAGCAGGACCGCCCCCGCTCCCCATTCTCATGATCACGGAAACTTTTCCGTGTCGGGGCACGGAAAAGTCTCCGTGATCATGGGGCGGTGCGGGTCAGCTTGGTGGCGGTGACCGTGTCCTGGCCGGCGGACGGTCCTTCCACGCTGACCGTCGTGCCCGGCGCCAGGTCGGTCAGCGCGCCCTTCTGCGCGATCTGCACCGTTGTCGAGTCGCTGGTGCGGACCGTCACCACGGTGCCGTCGGCCTTCTCGACGTAGACCGTCGCGCCGTCGACCAGCTTCACCTTGCCGGTGGTCACGCTGGGGCCGGCGGCGCTGGGTGCCCCGGCGGCCGGAAACTGACCACGGAAGTTCGGCTGGGTCGTCGCGGCGGCCGCGGGCGTACCGAAGTGCTTCTGCACCTGGGCCCCGGCCAGGAAGCCGCCCGCGAGCAGGACCAGCCCGGCGAGCACGGCGGTCGTCCGAGTGGCGTACCGGCGTGGCGCCCGCGCCTGGAGCTGTTCGCTCAGGTCGTCTGCGAACGGGTCGCTGTCCAGGTCGGTGAAGTCGACGGTCTGTTCACTCATAGCGCAGTGCCTCGATCGGTCGTAGGCCGGCGGCCCGGCTGGCGGGGTAGCTGCCGAAGAAGAGCCCGATGGCGACGGACACGCCGAGCGCGAGCGCGACCGATGCGGGCACGATGACCGGCCTGATGCCCACGATCGTGAACCGGCTGCCGATCAGCGCGGCGGCCACGCCGAGCAACCCGCCGATCAGGCTCAGGACGGTGGCCTCGACCAGGAACTGGGTGAGCACGGTCCGCTTCGGCGCGCCGAGCGCCTTGCGGATGCCGATCTCGCGGGTCCGTTCGGTCACCGTCACCATCATGATGTTCGTGATGCCGATCCCGCCGACAAGCAGGCTGATCGCGGCCACCGCGCCGAGCAGGACGGTGAACGTCTTCGCGGTGTCGCTGCGGGCTGCGAGCAGCTGAGAGGCGTTGAGGATCCGGTACGGCGCGCTGGCTGCGTTGGTGACGTGCAGCTTCTGGTTGAGGATCGCGGTCACCTCGGCCTGTGCGAGGTCGACGTGGTCGGCGGCGGTCGCCTGTACCAGCAACTGGTTGAGTGGCCCATAGCCGGTCAGCGCCTCCTGCACGGCGGTGACCGGCGCGATCGCGATGTCGTTGGGGTCGGCGAAGCCGGCCCCGCCCTTGTCGGCGAGCACCCCGACGACGGTGAACAGCGTGCCCCCGACGGTGATCTGCTTACCGACCGGATCCACCCCGCCGAACAGCCCGTCCGCGGCCGTCGAGCCGAGCACGACCACGCGGCGGCCGTTGCGGACGTCGTCGGTGGTGAACGACGCTCCACGGGCGAGCGTGTCGTTGGACGCGGGCAGGTAGGTCGGCGTGGTGCCGACAAACTGCGGGATGCTGTGGTCGGTGCCCTCGTAGGTGGCGGTCTGCGCGCCGGTCACGACCGGGGAGACGCTCCTGACGTCCGGCGCGGCGTCACGGTCGGCGAGCGCGTCGACCAGATCCATCGTCAGCGCCGTGTTCTGGATCTGGGTGCCGCTGGTACGCACGCCGCCGCTCGTCACCGTCAACGTGTTGGTGCCCAACCGTTCGATGCTCTGCTGCACGGCCTTCGCCGACCCGTTGCCGACCGCGACCAGGAGGATCACCGCGGCCACGCCGATGAGGATGCCGAGCACGGTCAGGCCGGAGCGCAGCTTGTTGGCCGTCACCCCACGGATCGCGAACCGGACCGTTTCCAACAGGCTCATGCGGCCACCAGTTCGTCCTGCACGACGCGGCCGTCGACCAGTCGGATCAGCCGGCGGGCGTGCGCCGCCACGTCCTCCTCATGGGTGATCAGCAAGATCGTGCGCCCGCTGTAGTTGAGCCGGTCCAGCACCGCGAGCAGGTCGCCGCTCGACCGGGTGTCGAGATTTCCGGTCGGCTCGTCGGCGAGGACCAGCGCCGGCGCGGTGACGAGGGCCCGCGCGACCGCGACCCGCTGCTGCTGGCCGCCGGAGAGCTGGTTGGGCTCGTGGTCGGCGCGGTCGGCGAGACCGACCATCGCCAACGCGGCGCGGGCCCGGCGCCGCCGGTCCGCGGCCTTCATTCCGGCGTACGCGAGGGGAAGCTCCACGTTGGCCAGTGCGGTGGTCCGCGGAATCAGGTTGAACGCCTGGAACACGAAGCCGATCCGCCGGTTGCGGACCAGGGCCAGCTGCCGGTCGTCGAGCCGGCTCACGTCGACGCCGTCCAGCAGGTACCGCCCGCTCGTCGGGGTGTCGAGGCAGCCGAGGATGTTCATCAGCGTCGACTTGCCGGAGCCCGACGCACCCATGATCGCCACGTATTCGCCGCGCTCGACCGTCAGGCTCAGCCCGCGCAGCGCCCGGACCAGGGTGTCGCCGGCGCCGTACGTCTTGGTGACGGTGCGGACGTCGAGGACCGGGCCGTTCATCCGGTGCCCCGCGTCCCGCCGCCGCGGTTGCCACCGTTGCCACCGCCGCCGGTGAAGCCACCGCCACCCGGGAGGCCGCCTTGGCCGCCGCCGAAGCGGTTGGTGGTCGTACCCGTAGTGGTCGGCAGGTTGAGCGCGACCTGCTCGCCGGGGCTCAGCCCGGAGGTGATCTCCACGAACTGGTCGCCCTGCACGCCCACCTCGATCAGGCGGGTCTCCCGCTTGCCGTCACCGGTGACCACCTCGACGGTGTGCCGCTGGCCCGTGCCGCGCACCGCGGCGGCCGGTACCCGTACCGCGTCGTCGGCCTGCGCCACGGTCACCGACACGGTGACGGTCTGGCCGATGCGTACCCCCTCCGGCGGCGTGTCCAGGCTGACCGTCACGGCGTAGGAGTTGACGTTGTTCTGCGTGGTCGCGGTGGGGGCGATCGTCGTGATCTTCCCGGTGGTGCGGGCGCCGGACAGAGCCGCCCAGGTGACCGTGGCCGCCTGGCCGACCGTGAGCTTCGTGGCGTCGGCTTCGGCGAACGACGCCGACACGAGTAGCTTGCCGAGGTCGGCAAGCTGGATGAAGCCGGTGCTGCCGGTCGCGCTGCTGCTGGTGTTGCTGTTGTTCGTTTGACCGTTGGTCGAGTTGTTGCCGGTTGTGGCGTTGTTGCTCGCGCTTGACCCGCCGCTGCTCGATCCGCTGCTGCTCGATCCGCTGCTTGACCCGCCGCTGCTCGATCCGCCGACGGTGCCGTTGATCGCGATCACCGTGCCGTCCATCGGGGCGGTGAGCGTCGTGCCGTCGACCGCGCGTTGGGCCGAGTTGACGCTGTTCTGTGCCTGCGTGACCTGCGCCTGGGCGGCCGCGATCGTCGCCGCGTCGGGGGAGGCCGCGCTCTGTGCCCGGCTCAGACTCTGCTGGGCCGACGCAAGGTTGGCCTGCGCGGCGGTGAGCTGCTCCTGCGCCGTGGTGGGGCTGACCTTCGCGAGTACCTGGTCCTTCTTGACGGCGTCGCCGACCTTCACGTCGATCTCGGTAACGGTGCCGGCGGTGACGAAGTTGGCCGCCGCGGTGGCGGCGCTCTGCACGCTTCCGCTGGCGGAGACCGAGGAGACCACCTGACCCTGGCTGACCGGGACGGCGCGGCTCGCGCTCGCGCCGGTCGTCGCGGTGTCCGCCACGGCGACGGTGCGATAGGACGCGACCGCGGCGGCGAGCAGCGCCACCCCGAGGATGCCGTTGACGACCAGGCCGGGGCTGGGTTTTCGGAGGTGCCGAGGTCGCCAAGAGCGCATGCGCACATGCTGCCCGGAGGCGCTCGGAGCCGGATGCGGGTTACCTCAGAGCTGGCTGGGAGTTGAGCGCCATCAGTTCCTCCCGATCTTGGTAAGTCCGACATCGAATGCGGTGTCAGAATTACCAAGATCCAAGAATGGACTCGAGAGGGTCGACCTGTTCCGGCAGCAGTACCCGGAACCGCGCCCCCGCGCCGTCGCCCGTGAACAGTTCCACCCGGCCGCCGTGCGCCTGCACGATCGCGGCGACGATCGCGAGCCCCAGCCCGGCTCCGCCGTGCTCCCGGGAACGGCTGGCATCGGCGCGGTAGAGCCGCTCGAACGCGTGCCGGGCGTCCGCCGGGCTCATCCCGGGGCCGGCGTCGACGACTTCCACGACCGCGACCGGCTCTCCGGCGGGCAGCGCAGCGCCGACCGCCGCGACCGGCGCGTCCACAGCCGCGCCCGCGACCGGCGCGTCCACGACCAACGCGCCCACGGCCGGCGCATCCACGGCCGCGCCCGGGACCGGCTCGGCCCGGCCCACCCGCACCACGACCGCGCAGTCGTCCGGGGTGTGCTGCAGCGCGTTGGCGACCAGGTTGGTCACGACCTGGCGGATACGCGGCTCGTCCCCGGCCACGGTCACCGGCTCGAAGGTGTCGCCGTCGTCGTCCAGTCCGGCGAGCCGCACGAACCGGGACGGCACCCGTACGTGCGCGTCGCGTATCGCGTCGGCGGCGACGGCGAGCAGGTCGACCGGGTGGCGTTCGAGCGGTCGCTCCTCGTCCAGCCGGGCGAGCAGGAGCAGGTCGTTGACGAGCAGCCGCATCCGGCCCACCTCGGCCTCGATGCGGCCCATCGCCTCGTCGAGGGCCGGGCCGGGCGGGGCGCCGCCGCGCCGGTACAGCTCGGCGAAGCCCTGGATCGACGTGAGCGGGGTGCGCAGCTCGTGCGAGGCGTCGGCGAGGAACCGCCGCAGCCGCCGCTCCGAGGCGCTGCGGTCGGCCATGGCGGCCTCGATGCGTACCAGCATGGTGTTGAGCGCGGTCCCGAGGCGGCCCGACTCGGTGTGCGGGTCGGCGTCGGTGACCCGCCGGGACAGGTCACCGGCCGCGATCTGGGTAGCGATCTCCTCCATCCGGGTCAGGGGACGCAGCCCGATGCGTACCACCGAGGCGGCCGCGACCGCGATGAGCGCGAGGACGAGCGCGGTGACGCCGGCGTCGATGAGGATCAACCGTTCCTGGATGGCTTCGGCCTCACGCATCGACACGGTGCTGACCAGGTACTCCTCGCCGCCGGCGACGGTGGTGACCCGCGCCCGCCAGCCGCCGTCGGTCCCGGAAACTGTGAAGGGGCGCTTACCGGCCCGCGCCTTGAGCGTGCCGAATGCGGGGAGCCGGGGCTCGCCGTTGGCAGAGCTGGCCGGGGTCGAGGCCCGTAGCAGCGCGCCGTCGGATGTGTACACGTAGAACCGGGAGTCGCCGGGCACCGGCCGCCGGTTGGAGATCGCGGGCACGATCCGGGCGAGCCCGCGCGCCTGCCCGACCAACTGGGCGTCGGCCCGCCCGACCAGGTACGAGTGCAGCAGCACGTAGCCGGCGACGTTGGCCACGATCAGCGCGAGCGCCGCGAGCAGGGCGATTGTCACGACGAGGCGGCGGCGCAGCGTCCACTGCCGCCAGGGCCGGATCTCAGGCATCGTCGCGCGGCAGGCGCAGGGCGTACCCCACACCCCGCACGGTGTGGATCAACGGCGGGCCGGACTTGTCGATCTTCCGGCGGAGGTAGTAGACGTACGACTCCACGATCCGGCCGTCGCCGCCGAAGTCGTAGTTCCACACCCGGTCGAGGATCTGCGCCTTGCTCACCACCCGGCCCGCGTTGGTCAACAGGTACCGCAGCAGGTTGAACTCGGTGGGTGACAGGTCGATCAGCTTGCCGGCGCGGCGTACCTCGTGCGCCTCCTCGTCCAGCTCGAGGTCGGCGTAGCGCAGCGTGGGCGGGCCCGCGGCCGGCGAGGCGCCGCGGCTGCGCCGCAGGATGGCCCGGATCCGCAGCACGACCTCTTCCAGGCTGAACGGTTTGGTGACGTAGTCATCGCCGCCGGCCGCGAGGCCCGAGATGCGGTCCGCCACCGCGTCGCGGGCGGTCAGAAACAGCACGGGTACGGGGTGACCGGCCGCGCGGAGCCGCTGGGCCACCTCGAAGCCGTCCAGATCGGGCAGCATCACGTCGAGCACGACCAGGTCCGGCTCGAACTCCGCCGCCGCCAGCAGCGCCTCGTGCCCGCCGTTCACGACGCGCACGTCGTAGCCGGTCAGCCGGAGCGTGGCCGACAGCAGCGCGCGGATGTTCTCCTCGTCGTCGACGACAAGGAGCCGGCCGCCACTCTCGGTCAACGTTGCCTGCACCCTCGAAGTTCTATCGGTACGAGCTTCGGGGCGCCTGACAATGAGCTGGGAAACCCCTGACGGTCAGTGGATCACCACCTCGTCGCCCTCGGCCAGGCCAGAGCGGATCTCGGTGTACCGGTCGCCGCGCAGCCCCACCAGTACCGTACGCCGTTGATCGCGCCCGTGGGACCGGACGGTCACCGTGGCGTCGCCCGTCACCGCGGCGGACGGCACATACGCGACGTCCGCCGCGCTCGCCGTGGTGACCGCGACGTTGGCGCTCTGCCCGAGCAGAAGATCCGGGGGTACGGCGTCGAAAGCGATCAGCACCCCGAAGCGCACCAGCCGGCCGGACGCGGTGCCGGCCGGGTCGATCTGCGAGACCTTGCCGGTGAGCTGCTGGCTGTCCTTGTTGGGCAGGGTGATCGTGGCGCTCTGCCCGACTGCGAGGCGCGCCACGTCCGCCTCGGAGAACTGGGCACGGACGGCCGTGTCGGCCACCTCACCCAACACGATGAACCCGTTGCCGCCCGGCGTCTGCTGCGCGCCGACCGTACCGGCGACGGAAAGCACCTTGCCGCCGACCGGCGCGGTGATGGTCGTACCGTCGAGCTTGTTCTGTGCCAGCCGCAGCGCCAGCGTGGCGTTGGTGAGCTGCTGCTCGGCCGACATCAGGCTGTCCCCGCCGGAGCGGCCGCCGGTGCCGGTGCTGGTACCGGTGCTGGTGCCGCAGTTGCCGGACCGGACCCCGTTCTGGCCGGCCGGGGCGCCGCGGGTCGGCTGCCCGGTCGCGGCCGGCCGCGGCGACGAGGTGGGCCGCGGCGACGAGGTGGGCTGCACCGGCGGGGTGGACGGCGCAGGTGTGGCGGACGGCGTCGGTGAGCCGGACGGCGTCGGCGAGCCGGACGGCGACGGGCCGGCCGATGCGGACGGGTGATAGTCGGCCGGCGCGTCCTGGCACGCCGACGCGGTGGGCGCCGAGGTCTGCTGCGCGCGGGCCAGCGCGTCGCTGGCCGCGTCCATGCTGGCCTGCGCGGAGTTGACCTCGTCCCGTACCCCGGTGTTGTCCATTCTGGCGAGCACCTGGCCGGCGGCGACCTGGTCGCCCGGCTTGACGTCGATCTCGGTGACCGTGCCGCCGGTGCTGAAGCTCAACCCCCGGCTCTGTGCCGGCTGCACGGTGCCCGCGGCCGACGATGTCAGCGTGACCACGCCGCGCTGCACCCGGGCCGTCGCGGCCACCTTCGCCCGGGGTGTGGCCCGGTCGGCGTACGCGAAGGTCGCGATCCCGACCGCGGCGACGACGACCACGCCGACGGTCAGCCACCGGGCACGCGTTCTCATGGTGCGCAGTCTGGCCAGGCCGGCTCGCTGTTGCCTCGGCCGTACCTCGGAGGAACCTCAAGGTTTCCCGGCGAACTCCGAGGTTGGCCTGACGGAACGTCGAGCCGGTCCGGCTTGGATGTCACCGTGAAGAAACCGGCGCTGATCCTGCTGCTGATGGTCGCCACGACGGTCGCGGGCTGCGGCACCTCGTCGAAGACGACCGCGGCCTCGTCCGGCGGCGCCCGGCCGGGCGGCTTCCAGGCGTACACGTCCTGCCTGAGCCAGCACGGGGTGACGCTGCCGAGCGCCTTCCCGCGCGGCACCAGGCCGAGCGGCCGGCCCAGTAACCGGCCCAGCGGGTTCCCGTCGGGGAGGCCGTCCGGTGCGCCACGCGGCGGCGGCTTCGGCTTCGGGACGGACCCGGATCAGCCACCGGCCGGTGTGGACGCCGACACCTGGAAGAAGGCGCTCAGCGCCTGCGCCGCGCTGCGCCCGAGCGGCGGCCCGCAGAACCGGGGCGCCAACACGGCGTACCGCAACTGCCTGGCCGACCACGGGGTGACCGCCTCGCGCGGCCCGGGTGAGCTGGACCCGAACGACCCGAAGGTCGCCGCCGCGATGAAGGCCTGCGAGGCGCTGCGCCCAACCTCGGCCCCGATGTCCACCCATTCCCCATGATCATAAAATAGGGGGGAGCGGCTACTCGGTCTTCGCCTTGTCGGCGCCGGCCGACCTCGACTCGCCGACCCAGATGGTCTTGATGTTGCAGAACTCGCGGATGCCGTGCGCGGACAGCTCCCGCCCGTACCCGGAGTTCTTCACGCCGCCGAACGGCAACTGCGGATATGAGGTGGTCATGCCGTTGACGAACACCATGCCGTCGTCCAGGTCGTTGATGAAGCGCTCCTGCTCGGCCGGGTCGTTGGTCCAGGCGTTGGAGCCCAGGCCGAACGGCGAGTCGTTGGCCAGCTTGATCGCGTCTTCGTAGGACGCCGCCCGATACAGCCCGGCGACCGGCCCGAAAACCTCCTCGTGCCACATGCGCATCTCGGGGGTGAGGTCGGCGACCACGGTCGGCGGGTACCACCAGCCTGGCCGGTCCGGGCGCTGCCCACCGCACAGCACCCGCGCGCCCTTGTCGACCGCGTCCCGCACCTGCGCGTCCACGTCGTCGCGGCCCTGTGCCGTGGCCAGCGGCCCGACATCGGTGTCTTCGTCGCGCGGATCGCCGACGACCAGCGACGACATCCGCTTCACGAACTTCTCGGTGAACTCGTCGTACACGTCGGTGTGCACGATGAACCGCTTCGCGGCGATGCAGGACTGGCCATTGTTCTGGGAGCGGGCGACGGTGGCGACCGCCGCGGCCTTGTCCAGGTCGGCCGAGGGCATGACCACGAACGGGTCGCTGCCACCCAGCTCCAGGACGGTCTTCTTGATCTCGCGACCGGCGATCGCGGCCACCGAGCGGCCGGCGGGCTCGCTGCCGGTGAGCGTCGCCGCGCGGACCCGCCGGTCCGTGAGGATCCGCTCCACCTGGTCGGATCCGATCAGCAGGGTCTGGAACGCGCCGTCGGGGAAGCCCGCCCGCCGGAACAGCTCGCCCAGGAACAGCGCGGTCTGCGGCACGTTGGAGGCGTGCTTGAGCAGGCCAACGTTGCCGGCCATCAGGGCCGGCGCGGCGAAGCGCATCGCCTGCCACAGCGGGAAGTTCCACGGCATGATCGCGAGGACCGGGCCGATCGGCTGGTAGCGCACGAACGCCCGGTGCGCCCCCACCGCGGCGGCGTCGCCCGGCTCGTCGGCGAGGAACTCCTCGGCGTGCTGCGCGTAGAACCGGCACGCGCCCGCGCACTTGCCGACCTCAGCCTTCGCGGCCCCGAGGGTCTTGCCCATCTCGGTCGTCATGATCATGGCGATCGGGTCGCGCTCGGCTTCCAGGAGCTTCGCGGCGGCGAGCATCCAGCCCGCGCGCTCGTCGAAGGTGGTACGCCGCAGCTCGTTGAAGCCCAGCACGGCGGTGAGCAGAGCGGACTCGATCTGCTCGGGCGACAGTGGATCGAAGGTCTTGACGGTTTCGCCAGTCGCCGGATTGATTGTCGCGATCGGCACGGCGGATCCCCCATTTCTACGGGTCGTAGTGCGCCTACCCGTGGCCTGCACGCGTCAAACGGGCACCTCGTACCAGGATGCATCCGCGCCGGGCGGCGCGGTGAAGTCGTAGCGCAAGGCTTCGTCCGACAGGGCCAGCAGGGTCGCCGACGTCGAGCCGTAGTGGCGCCCCGCGAAGGTGTGCCGCGCGATCAGCGCCCGCGGGTCGCCGGGCTCGATGCCGCCCCCGCCCAGCACATCCAACCAGCCGCCCCACGCCTTGCCGGTCGGCAGCCCGGGCTGCGGATCGGGCGTGGGCGTGCCGGCCAGCACCGGCAGCAAGGTGGCGACCAGAGGGGTGTCCACGTCGACGCCGGCGTTGACGATGACGTGGTCACCGGGGTCGAGGTGGCGCGCCGTCAACGCGGCGCCGTCCCAGGTGTGCACGACGACGCCGGTCGGCGTGCCCACGACGAGGTGGAAGCCGTCGTACCGGGCCAGCTCGGCACCGGTCGGCAACGGCCGGCCGGTGAGCGCGGCCAGGGGCAGGTCACCCCGGCTGGGCCGGCGCCCGTCCGGTGGTACCGGTAGCCGCGCGCCGTTGAGCAGCGCCGCCATGGCGCGGCGGCCCGGGTCGACGGCGAGCCAGGTGCCGCCGGCAATCCGGTCGATGCCTCCGACGAGGCCGTTGTGCCAGTGCGCGCCGGGCGGGTCCCAGGCGCGGTCGGTGAACTCGTCCCGGACCGCTCCCACCAGCAACGGCCAGTCGGTGCCGGGGGCGAACCGCAGCAGCAGGGTGCACACGCGCACAAACCTACTCCGCGATCTTGCGGGTGGGGCGCCGAGATCCGCGCGGTTCAGGGGCCGAGCGTGACCCGGTCGATGTCGGGGGCCGGGTCGACCGGGTTGCTGAACTCGACCGAGTTGTCCCCCGGGTTGAGGTCGATGCGGGTGGTCAGCGAGCCGATCGTGTTCCAGTCGCCGGTGCCGGGGAAGGTCACTGTCCGCAGGTTCCCGTTGACGCGTATCGTCGCCGCCCGGTCGCCGTCGCCGGAGATGTAGAAGACCGTCAGCGTGAACGTGCCCGCTGCCGGAACGTTGAGGCCGTTGACCCGCAGGGCGCCCGGCGATTTACTGTTGACCTTGCCGATGTTGCCGATGGTGTGGCCACCGGAGGCTTCCGCCAGCGTGTGGATGGTGGCCGGGCCGATCAAGGTGTTCGCCGCCGACTCGGCCTCGAAGCTGCTGACCGGAATGTTGACGCGGGGCGGCGGTGCCGGGGCCGGTGGCCGGGCCGGCGGTGGTGCCGGGGCCGACGACGGGATCTCCGGCTGGGTCGGTGGGGGCGGCGGGGCCGGCACCGAGGCTGTGGGAGTCGCGGACGGGTCGGAGCCGCTGCCTTCGCTGGCCCGCGGGTCGGTCAGCGGCGCGGTCGCCCGGGGCGCCTCGGGCAGCACGACGCCGCCGCGCTTGGGTGCGGGCCAGAGCGCGACGATGAGGACGAGGAGCAGGGCCGCCGCGGCGGTGCCGATCAGGGCGGCCGCGGTCCGGTGCTGGGCCAGGATGCGCTGCTGGTGACGGCGGCCGTGGTAGCGCCAGCGCTGGAGGCCGTCCACCGGCGCGTTAGCGCGCCCGGCCGGCCGGATCGTGGTTGTGCGATCGGCGGGCTGGTCAGTGTCGGTTGTGGGCAAGGCAGTCACCGTAGACAGGGTCGGCAGGCACCGGCATCAGCCGAGCCGCGGGCGGGAAGCATCTCGCTCGAGCGTCGTCACCTGATTCCTGAGTTCCTCACGAATGCAGACGCGAGCCGGTTCCCGCCCGAACCGGTCGTACGTGCAGCGAAGATAACGCACGTTCGCGGATCCGGCGAGCGAACCTGTCCGGCAGCAATCGCAAGGGCGGCCGCGCGGGCGGCCCAGGCCCGCGGCGTCTCGCGGACTGTGATCGTCTCCACCGGCCCGGTGCTGCCCGACCTGGAGCGGAGCGTCATCGGTGTTACGCACCGTAGTTTCGCGCCGAACGCCCGGCGCTCCGCTGTCGAGCGGATGACATTGCCGCGGCTCAGAAAAAGGTACGCACCAGGTCGATGACCTGGTGTTCCTCGTTGACTACGGGGAGTGCCGTCCACCGCTCGAACATCGTGCACGGGTGGGAGATGCCGCAGACCACCCAGTCTCCCACCCGGACCTCCCCGGCGGGGTCCGATAGGTATGCGTGCTGGTCGTTGAGCGCGGTAACGGCGAGCCGCTCGACCGGCCGGCCGGCGCCGTCCGCACCGAGCACCGCCAGCGGCACCGGAAGGTCAAGGTCGTACGAGACGTCCCGCTTGCCCAGGTTCAGAAACGCCAGCCCCGGCTCCGGCGCGGACACCACGACCGCCCACACCCGCAGCGCCGGTTGCAGCGGAAACGGCGACAGGTGCGCGTAGTGCCCGTGGTCGTGCGCGACGTACGCGCCGGAGCGCAACACCTTCCGCCGGTCGAGACCGTCGAAGGCCTCCGCGACCAGGTCCGGATACGAACTGCCACCGGCGGTCACCGTCGCCGCGTCCACGGCGTCGGCAAGGCGCACCAACTCGGCGAGGTGGGCGCGCACCGCCGCCACGTCCTCGGCCGACCGGGTCGCGCCGTACGAGCCTTCGTATCCGGCTACCCCGGCGAGCCGGACACCGGGGGTACGCGACACCGCGCGCGCCACCTCCACGGCCGCGGCCACGCCGCGCGCCCCGGTGCGCCCACCGGTCAGGCCCAGCTCCACGAAGACCGGAACCGGCCGACCGGCGAGGGCCGCCACCGCCTCGGGCGAGTCGACCCAGCAGTAGACCTCCGCCTCGTCCTGCTGCGTGGCGAGCCAGTCCACCGCGGCCCGGTCGACGACGCCGTGCGCCACGATCAGCCGCCGGGCACCGAAGGCACGCAGTACCCGTGCCTGTGCCACATTGGCCACCGTGAAACCCCACGCCCCTCTACGGGCCTGTTCGGCCGCGAGCGCCGGGGCCATGGTGGTCTTGACGTGCGGCGCGAGCAGCAGTCCGTGCGCCGCGCAGAAGTCCGCGTACCGGTCGAGGTTGGCGGCCAGCGCCGGCCCGTCGAGCACCGCGACCGGCGAGGTGAAGCCGTCCAGCGGCACCCGGCGACCGACGAGGTCCGCAACGGTCTCCGCATCCGGCGGCAGGCCCTTGTGCCGCCAGCCCAGGGGCTCGTCGCGGAGCCGGTCGACGGCCCGCTGGTCGATGACGTTCACGCCGGCAGCGCCGCCACGACGTCGATCTCGACGAGGATGCCGGCCAGGTGCGACCCGACCGTGGTCCGCACCGGGTAGGGCGCCGGAAAGACCCGTTCGTACACCGCGTTGTAGGCCGCGAAGTCGGCCAGATCCGCGAGATGGGCGGTTACCTTGACGACGTGCGACAGGTCCAGGCCGGCGACCGCGAGCGCCCGCTCGACATTGCGGATCACGGCCTCGGTCTGTGCCTCGACGCCCTCCGGGACCTCGTCGGTCGCCGGGTCCTGGGGGCCGAAGCCGGCGGTGAACACGAACCCGTTGGCCACGACCAGGTGGCTGTAGGGGCCGGCGGGCTTGGGCAGCTCGCTACTGGTCAGCTTTTCCACACCGCGATCCTGCCATCCCGGGTGGGTCCCGGTGCCGGGTGGAGAGAACTAAACTCGCCGATGTCAAGCGCGGCAACCCGCTATTTGTGGAGGCGCCATGACTGGTACGGGACCGGACCTCACGCGACGCTGAATGGGCGTCGGGCGCTCGGCCGACGCAGGGTCACGGGCGGCGGCGATCGCCGCCGCGCGGGCGGCCCTGCGGGGTGACGAGGCCAAGCCGCTGATCGCGTTCATGGCGATCACCCAGGACCCCGTGGGGGTACTGGCCGGGCTGCGTGAGGTCGCCCCGGGCGTGCCCGTCATCGGCTGCACCACCCATGGCGAGCGCGTCCAGCAGTGCCCAGACGATCGTGTCCTCGTCGCGGGCCGCCACGTACAGGGTGTCGACCATGTCCCAGCCGGTGACCCACGGCGCATCGCCGGCCAGCAGGTACCCGCCGTCGACCCGGCGCGCCACTCGCTTTGCACCACCGCGCGCACGGCTCTGTGGTGTTGCAGCCACACGAACGTGGTGGCCAGGCACCCGCTCGCGAGGATCTCGACGATCCGGGCCGCGGTCGGCAGGTCGATGTCGTCGCCCGCGGCCATCCCGTAGAAGCCCTCGTCGGCGAGCAGGTCGAGGTGGGCGGCGGGGATCCGGTCGGCCGCGTCGACCTTCGCGGCCGCGGGATAGAGCACCTCGTCGGCGATGCGCTCCGCACGCTCCAACACCCCGCCACCCTAACCGCGCCACCCGTCCCGCGCCGATCTAGGAGTAGTGGCCGGCGGATGCTCGGTTTGTCCGGCCACTAATCCTAGATCGACGAGGTCGGGGGGCTAGGGCATGCCCCATGGCGGGGCGGGGGCGTTCGCCGGTACCGGGGCGATGGTGAGGTCCGGTCGGGACCCGCGCGCGTAGATCACGGCCTCCTGACCCCGGCACAGCTGGATCTCGACGTCGCCGTTGGGCAACTGCTTCCAGTTGACCCGGCGGCCGTCGCGGCTGCGTACCGTCAGCGGGCCCGCGATCCCGGTGCGCACCCGGCACGGCGCGCCGGCCTCGCTGCGGACCCGGATCCACTGCGTGACGGCGCCCTTGCGCACCGCGCTGAGCAGGAACGCGCCCTGGGTGCGGAAGTTGTGCAGCGTCGCGTCTGCCCAGGTGCCCGGCAGCGCCGGGAAGACCCGGATCACCTCGCCCCAGCTCTGGCAGAGCATGTCGTGCAGGGTCTGCGCGCCGGACAGCGGCGTCTCGATGACCGGGCCGGACTCCTTGTACATGGTGTTCGGCTGGATGAACCGGCGCAGCAGCTCACCCAGGTAGAAGTACGCGTCGTCGCCGCGCAGCGCCTGTGCGGACATCGAGGCCGCGCCGGTGAACGTGTACCCCTGCAGGGCGCCCTCGAAGCTGACCCAGTGCTTGAGCGACCGGTCGATGAGCTCCCGCTTGTCGGGCTGCTCGTACGTGACCTCGTAGAGCGGGTAGACCTGGAGCATGTGCGAGTAGTGCCGGTGCGACTTCGCGAACGGCACGTCGGCGCCGATCATGTATCCGTTGGCGTCCACCGGGTAGTCGACCAGCTTCGCCAGGATGTCCTGCCAGACCGGCACCAGCGGGTCGTCGATACGCAGAATGCGAGCGGAGTCGATCAGCGTCTTGCAGCCCCACCGGATCAGGGCCAGGTCGTAGTTGGTGTCCACCGAGTCCACGCCGTACTCGGGCGAGAACGTCTTCGGCAGGTGCAGCCGGCCGTCGGCGCCCGTGGCGAGGAAGTGCCGGTAGTAGTTGATCGTGCGCTTGAGCAGCGGGTACACGATGTTGCGCAGGATCGACTCGTCCATCGTGTGCCGATAGGACAGCCACACGTTGTGCAGCGCCCAGGTCAGGTTGCCCACTTCGGGGGTCGGCGGGTTCTGGCCGGGGATGCCCACGGCGTACCCGGCGGTGCCCGTGCCCGCGCCGTTGAGCAGCGCCATGTCGGTGGTTCGCGGGATGCCGGCCGAGTCGTACCGGTATGGCGCCGCTACCTGGTCGATGAGGTTCTGCCGGTACTCGTCGATCGCCCGGGTGACGGCGTCCATCTCCAGGTGGTTGGAGCCGTGGAGCAGCCAGTACTCCAGCTGCACGTTGAGGTTCCACCAGGTCGCCGGCCACGGGGTGGACTCCAGCCAGGGGCCGCAGGTGGCCATGACCGGCGCCTCCCGGCGGGCGGCCGAGGCGAACTTGTAGAGCTGGATCCAGTAGAAGCTCTGCAGCCGACTGTCCGGAATGGACAGGAAGCTCTTGCGGTAGTAGTCGTGCCACCACGTGCGATGGTCGATCTGGAACACATACCCGGGGATGGCCGACGACCAGAGCGTGTTGCGGTAGGCCCGCTCGGTGGCCCGCTTGTCCGGGTGCGACCAGGCGACGGTGGCGTACAGGGTGCGGGTGCGTCCGCGGCTGACCTCGCGCCAGGCGGTCGCGTGCTCGCCGCCGGCCAGCAGCGGCTGGGTGATGATCTCGGTGTCCTCGCGGCGGACCACGGTGGGCGCCGGGTTGGGCAGGTAGCCCTCGGGTGGCGGCTTGCCGAACCGCGGATCGGTCCGGGGACTGACCGCCTCGGCCGGGTGGAAGACCCACGTGAAGTCGTGCTCGCCGTCGGTCGGGGTGACGTCGATCATCAGTACCGAACGATTGGTGTGCACGAAGGCGCGCAGCGTGAGGCTGCCGGCCGAGGTGGTGATGGTGCCCCGCAGCTCGGCGTTCCACAGGTCCTGCCGCCAGTCGATGGCGGTGATCGTGCCGACCGGCTCGAGCGTCAGGTACCCGATGGGCAGCCGGGCCAGCCCGAACAGCGACCCGAACTCGGGTCGGTGGTCCTGCACCTGGCTGTGCTGCACGTTGAACCGGATCGCGTTGTGGCCCGGCTCCTGGTAGATACCCGAGCCGAGGAAGCCGTTGCCCAGGTAGGGCCCCTCGTACCAGGTCGTGGGCAGCTTCTTCCAGATGATGTCGGCCTGGGCCAGGAAGCTCTCGTACGACACCCGGTCCTTGAGCCAGCCGCCGCCGTGGTCGTGGCCGGTGGCCTCGGGTGAACCGGCCAGCGCCGGAGCCGCGGGGAGGGCCGATGCCGCGGCGCCTGCCACGGCACCGCCGAGCACCGCCCGTCGGGATATCTCGGTCATGCGTACCTCACTTCAAGATCCTCACGACTCTCGGGAAGTTGTTGTCAAACGGGGTGCGGAGCCACAACGTTCGGAAAGTTGTGACGTTCAAGGGCGTTCGAGGGACACGGCGAAGATGTGCGGCCGCGCATCGGTGGCGGCGGCGAGCGTGATGGCGGTCAGCTCGCGAGCCGGGTCGACCGCGAGCACCTGGTGGAAGATGCCGGCCCGGACGTCGAGCGCGCCGGTGCGGGTGTGGATCTGGCGGGTGCGGACCGCCACGGTCTCGTGGTAGGCCGGGTCGGCGAGCCAGCCGGTCAGGCGCAGCGTCGTCGCGGCGGACGTGCCGTCGGCGTAGGTGGCGGTCACGGTCGTCGAGGCGTTGCCGGTGTCACCGGCGCCGAGGACGTGCAGGTTGGCGTACCGGCCGGGCGGCAGGGCGATGGTCTGGCCGGCGGGCACGACGTTGTTGGGGTCGCCTTCGCTGCCGTTGCTGAACAGGAAGTCGACCCCGTCACTGGTGACGTGACCGGTCTGCGGCAGCTGCGCGGCTGGGTAGGTGCGGCCCGTGCCGTCGAAGTCGCCGCTGCCCATAAAGAACTCGTTGCTGATGGCGTCGTTGTTGAACTGCGCGGTCAGGTCCACCGGTGCCACCGGGCCGGAGGGCGGCAGGGCCGGCAGGCCCCAGCGCGGCGCCGGGGTGGTCACCGTCACCGGTGCGATCGTGAGGTGCGGCTTCGACCCGCGGGCGTAGATCAGCGCCTCCGCGCCGCGGTCCAGCTCGATCTCGATCGTGCCGTCACCGAGATCGCGCCAGCGCGGATCGCAGCCGTACGCGCCCCGGACGGTGACCGGCCCGGGCAGGCCCGGCCGCACCCGGCACGGCGCGCCGGCCTCGCTGCGGACCCGGATCCACCGGGTCGCGCCGCCCGTACGGACCGCGCTGACCAGGAACGCACCCTCGGTGCGGAAGTCGTGCAGCGTCACGTCGGCCCATGCCGTCGGCACCGCCGGGAAGATCCGGATGATGCCGCCCCAGCTCTGGCAGAGCATGTCGTGCAGCGACTGCGCGCCGGACAGTGGCGTCTCGATGACCGGGCCGGCCTCGTAGTACATCGTGTTGGGCTGGATGAACCGGGCGACCAGCTCGCGGAGGTAGCGCAGCGCGTCGTCGCCGCGACCCATCTGCGCGGAGATCGAGGCGGCGCCGGTGAAGCTGTATCCGCGCAGCGCGCCCTCGAAGCTGATCCAGTGGTGGAGCGACTTCTCGATGAGCTCCCGACTGGCCGGCTGCTCCCAGTTGACCAGGTACAGCGGGTACACGGCGAGCATGTGTGAGTAGTGCCGGTGCGACTTGGCGAACGGCACCCCGGTCCCGACCATGAACCCGTTGTCGTCGACGGGGTACGCGACGAGCGTGTCGAGCACCTCCTGCCAGCGGGCCGCGAGCGGATCGGTGATCTTCAGGAGCGCCGCGGTTTCCAGGAGCGCCCGGCAGCTCCACCGGATCAGCGCCAGGTCGTAGTTGCAGTCCGGCGCCGCGCCGTACTCGGGGGAGAAGGTCGTCGGCAGGTGCAGCCTGCCGTCCGGGCCGGGGGCCAGGAAGCGCAGGTAGTAGTTCATCGCCCGGCGCAGCAGCGGGAACAGGACGTCGCGCAGGATGCTCTCGTCCATCGTGTGCCGGTAGTGCAGCCACACGTTGTGCAGCGCCCACGGCAGGTCGCCGATCTCGCCGCCCTTGCCGGCCTCCTGCACGAACCCGGCGTCGTCGCCGTGCTGGTCCGTGCTGCGCCGCAGACCGGCCGAGTCGGCCCGGTACTGCGGCCGCAGCCCGTTGACGAGGATCTGCTGGTTTTCGATCAGCGTCCGGGGGATCGCGTCCAGCTCGGGGTGGTTGGCGCCGAGGACGTGCCAGTACTCCAGTTGCACGTTGAGGTTCCACCACACGCCGGGCCACGGGGTGGGCTCCAGCCACGGCCCGGTCGTGGCCATCACCGGCGCCTCGGCGCGGGCGGCGCAGGCGGTCTTGTAGAGCTGGATCCAGTAGAAGCTCTGCAGCATGCCGTCCGGGACGGAGATGAAGCTCTTCCGGTAGAAGGCGTGCCACCAGCGGCGGTGCGCCTCGACGTTGCGTTTGATGCCGTCGCGGGTGGCCTGTTGGACGGTGTCGACGGTCTTCGCCGCGGCGCCGGTCTCCGGGAACGAGTGGGCCACCGCCAGGTAGAGGGTCCGGTCAACGGTTTCCCGGTAGGCCGTGGCGGTCTCGCCGCCGGCGAGCATCGGCTGGGTCACCAGCGTGACGCCGTCCACGGTGGACGTGACCGGGTCCGGGTTGGGGGTGAGCGCCGCCGGCGGCGGCTCGCGGACGATGCGCGGGCTGAGCGCCTTCTCCGGATGGAAGACCCATGTGAAGGTACGCTCGCCCGCGCTGGCCCGGGCCGTGACGAGCAGCATCGAGCGGTCGTTCTGGATCAGCCCGCGCAGCCGGATGGTCCCCTTGTCCGTGGTGATCGTGCCGGTGACCTCCGCGTCCCACAGGTGCAGCCGGAACTCTGCGCCGGTGATCTGCCCGACCGGTTCGAGGGTCACGTGCCCGACCGGCAGGCGCGCCACGCCCCAGTCGTTGCCGCCGATCTGCGGCCGGTGGTCCTGCACCTCGCTGTGCTGGATCGTGAAGCGGATCGCGTTGGCGCCCGGCTCCTGGTAGATGATCGAGCCGAGGAAGCCGTTGCCGAGAAACGGGCCCTCGAACCATGTCCTGGGTAGCCGGCTCCAGACAAGGTCCTGCTCGCCGAGGAACCGGGCCCACTGCCCGTCGGTGCGCAGCCGGTTGTCCAGGGGGATGCCTCCTCGATGGGCTGCGGCCGGGTCGCCGGCGGCCTGCGCCGGCGCCCCGCCGATGGCGGCGGCCCCACCGGCGCCGATCGTGCTTGCGGCCAAACCCTGCAGCACGCTGCGCCGTGAGAACCCGTGCGACATGTGGCCATCCCTCGTTCTGGTCACGCCATCGGCGATCTCATGCTTTGCGGTCTCACGCTTTCGGCTCGGGCCTCCGACTGATAGGTCCGAGCTTTGAGTCGAAAGCTGACGCTAGGGAGAGCGCGAGCCGAGGTCAAGGCCCCACCGAAAAGCCGTGCACATCCGATGAATGTTGTAGGCGGGGGTTGCGATCGGTACATCGACCAGGTTGAATTCCGCGTCGCATTCCAACCGCATCCGGTTCGAGAGGTCCTGGGAGGGCTCAATGAGGCACAGGTGGTGGCGAACCGGCGGTCTCCTCGCCAGCGGGGTCGCGCTCGCCCTGCTCGCACCGTCCGCACCGGCCCAGGCGGACGGCGCCCGGCAGTGGCGCCTGACCCCGCCGGGCGTGCGGGCCGCGGCGGCCGGGCCGGCCGTGGCCGCAAACGTCTCGCTGAGCCGTTCCGGCCAGCTGAAGTTGACGGTTCAGCGAGGCGGAACCACCGTCGTCGAACCCTCCGCGCTCGGCATCCTCACCGCGGACACCGACTTCAGCACCGGGCTGCGCTTCGAGGGCATCGACCAGCGGCGGATGCACGAGGCCTACACGACGGTCGCCGGGAAGCGGCGCGAGCACACCGTGGACGCCGCCGAGACCACCCTGCACCTGTCGCGTCGTGGCCGGCTCCTCGACGTGGTGCTGCGGGTGTCGGCCGACGGCGTGGCGTACCGGTACGTGCTGCCTGACAGCGCCTGGCACACCGTCGTCGGCGAGGCCTCCGAGTACGCGGTGCCGGCCACCGCCGACTCGTACCTGCTGCCCTGGGACAACGGGCGGTCGGACTACGAGAGCATCCACAACCACGCGACCGTCGCGGCGGCGGCCCCGGTCGAGTACGGGTACCCGGCGCTGTTCCAGGTCGGTGACAGCTGGCTGCTGCTCAGCGAGTCCGACCTGGATCGCCGCTACGGCGGATCGCGGCTCACGCTCGACGCCACCACGCGGCACTTCGGCGTGACGCTGCCCGACCCGGCGGAGGTCTGGAAGGGCCGGCTGGCCACGCCGTGGCGTACCATGATCGTCGGTGATCTGGCCACGGTGACCGAGAGCGATCTGGTGACCGATCTGGCCCCGCCCTCGCGGGTCGCCGACACGAGCTGGATCAAGCCGGGCGTCGGCGCCTGGTCGTGGTGGTCGGAGGGGTCGAGCCCGGGCAGCCTCGACCGGCAGAAGGCGTACGTCGACTTCGCCAGCAGGATGGGCTGGGAGTACAGCCTGGTCGACTCCGGCTGGAGCGCCGCCTGGATGCCGGAGCTGGTGCAGTACGGGGCCGCGCGCAACGTCAAGATCTGGATCTGGGTCCGGTTCCAGACCATCGACCAGCAGAGCGAGGTCGACCGGCTGTTCGCCCAGTACAAGTCCTGGGGCGTGGTCGGCCTGAAGATCGACTTCCCGGAGTCCGACGGTCAGGACCGGATGCGCTGGTACGACCTGATCCTGGAGAACACGGCCAAGTACCAGCTGATGCTCAACTTCCACGGCTGCACGATCCCGCGCGGTACCGAGCGGACCTGGCCGCAGGTGCTCGGCTTCGAGTCGGTCCGCGGCGGCGAGGGCACCCGGCCCAACCCCACCCGCGTGCCGTACCCGACGAGCCACTACACGACGTTGCCGTTCACCCGTAACGTCATCGGCTCGATGGACTTCACCCCGGTGACGTTCAGCGGCGTGCGCCTCAACAGCGACGCGGCCGAACTGGCGCTGGGCATCGTGTACGAGAACGGGATCCAGCACCTCGCCGACAGCCCGACCAGCTATGACGCGCACCCGGCCGCCACGCCGCTGCTGACCGCGCTGCCGTCGGTGTGGGACGAGACGAAGCTCCTCGACGGCCTGCCCGCCGACCGGGCCGTCATCGCGCGCCGCAACGGCAACGACTGGTTCGTCGGGGCGATCACGTCCGGTGACGCCCGCACGCTCGACGTCGACCTGTCGTTTCTGGGCAGCGGCGAATGGGTGGCCGAGCTGTACCGCGACGGGGCGGACAACCGGACGATCGCGGTCGAGACCAGCACGGTCAGCGCCGGCGGGTCGCTGCCGGTTCCGGTACTGGCGAACGGCGGCTTCGCCCTCCACCTGCACCGGGCCGGGTAGGTCCCTACTCGCCAGGAGGATGCCCCTGTCGGGCCGGAACCCGCGTCGGCTCGGTTAACAGTTAAGTGCGGCTATTGCTAGGCATCGACGGGTACGGAATAGTCACGTCGTGCCGTGGCTGCCGAGGGGGACCGCGATCCTGGCGCGGTACGTCCTGATGGGCCCCATCGGCCACGGCGGGATGGCCGTCGTCTACCAGGCCGTCGACTCCCATCAAGGGCGGGCGGTCGCGCTCAAGATGCTGGCGCCGGCGCTCGCGGCCGATCCCCGGGCCCGCGACAAGATCCGGTTCGAGGCCATGGTCACCCACCAGCTGCGCCACCCTTCCGTGCCGAGGGTCTACGACGTCGGCGAGGCGCCGCTGCCCGATGGCAGCACGGTGCCATACCTGGCGATGGAGCTGCTCAGCGGCGTGGTGCTCGCCGGCCGGCTGGCTGGGGGGCCGTTGCCGTGGCGGGAGGCGGTCACCACGGCCGCGACGATCGCCGACGTCCTCGCGGTCGCGCACCGGCGGGGCATCGTGCACCGCGACCTGACGCCCGACAACGTCATGTTGACCCGGGCCGGCGTGAAGATCATCGATTTCGGCGTCGCCGGGTCGGTGGGTCACGCCGACAGCGAACCGGCCGACGACGTCTACGCGCTGGGTGTCCTGCTCTACCAGATGCTGACCGGCTCGTCGCCGTACCCGTCGATGAGCGCCACCGCGCTGCTGTCGGCCTCCCGGTTCCGCTGCCTCGCGCCGACCCCGGTCCTGCTGGTCCCCGGCCTACCGCGCGAGGTCGCCGACATCTGCCGCCGCTTCATGGCCAAGCGCCGGGCGGACCGGCCGTCGTCGTCGGCGGCCGCGCTCGCGCTGTGGGGCGTGCTCGCGCAGGCCCCGACGTACGCGTAGTTTCCTCCGCTCGGCGGCGCGCGGAAGGGTCCACTGGCTTGACGGCGACCGACCCAGCGAGCGCGGCGTGGCGGGACGAGCCCGGCCGGCTCGCGGTTGACGATCTTGGATAGTTGCGCCATCTGTCTCTCGCGTAACCGTCCAAGATCGGGAAAAGTGCAGAGTGTGAACGAAATCCAGTCCTTCGCTGCCGTGGTGCTCGTCGTCGCCGCTGTCGGGCTGGCGGCGGTGCTGTCCAGCCGGATCAGCGAGCGGCTGCGGATACCTGCGCCGGCGATCTTCCTGCTCTGCGCGGCGGTGGCGTCCGACGTGTGGCCCGCGTTGGCGCGGATCTCCGTCGGTACGGTCGAGCAGGTCGTCACCGTGGCTCTGGCCGTGATCCTGTTCGACGGCGGCATGCACATCGGCTGGCGCCGGCTGCGCGGGGCCGTGGGGGCGACGGTGTGGATCGGCGTGCTGGGCACTCTCGCCACGGCTGCCGCTGTCGCGGCGATCGCCCACGGCGTGTTCCACCTCGACTGGCGGGTCGCCCTGCTGCTGGGCACCGCGATCGCGCCGACGGACCCGGCCGTCGTCTTCTCCGTGCTCGGCCGGCGCGAGATCGTCGGGCGCAGCGGAACCCTCTTGGAGGGGGAGTCCGGTGCCAACGACCCGGTCGGCATCGCGCTGCTGGTGAGCATCCTGACCGCGCAGGGACACGGTGGCGAGGTCGTGGCCAGCGTCGCCTGGGAGTTCACGCTGCAGATGGTGGTCGGCGCCGCGGTGGGCGTGCTCGGCGCCGTCGGGATGCTGTGGCTCATGCGCCGGGTACCGCTACCGAGCGGCCCGCTGTACCCGCTGCGGGTGCTGGCCGGGGCGCTGGCAATCTACGGCGCGGCGACCCTGCTGCACGGGTCGGGCTTCCTCGCGGTCTTCATCGCCGGGATCATGCTGGGTGACGCACGCGCGCCGTACAAGCGCGACATCGAACGCTTCCACTCGTCGCTGGCGAGCCTCGCCGAGATCGTCGCGTTCGTCCTGCTCGGCCTGACCATCCACCTGCACGCGCTGACCCGGAGCGGTGCGCTGTGGACCGGGCTCGCGATCGCCGTGCTCCTCGCGTTCGTGATCCGGCCGGTGGTGGTGGGGCTGCTTCTGATTCCGGTGAAGTTGAGCCGGGGGGAGCGGCTGCTCATCGTCTGGGGCGGCCTGAAGGGAGCGGTGCCGATCCTGCTCGGGGCGTTCATCCTGTCCGCCCACGCGCCCAGCGCTGACCTGCTCTACCAGCTCATCTTCGTCGTGGTCGCGTTCTCGGTCATCGTCCAGGGTGGCCTGCTCCCGTTCGTCGCGCACCGCCTGGGCGTGCCGCTGCGGGTCGTGGAACCCGAGCCGTGGAGCCTGGGGGTGCGGTTGCGCCACGAGCCGCGTGGGGTGAACCGGTTTCTGGTCGAGGCGGGCTCGCCGGTCGACGGCCTCGACCTGTCCGACCTGCCCTGGGGCGAGGAGGCCTGGGTCAGCCTGGTGATCCGGGACGGGCGACTGGTCCCCCCGGGCTCCGGGACGGCGCTGCAGGCCGGCGACGAGGTCCTGGTCATCGTCGACCCGGCTGACGGCCCGGACCTGTCGCGGATGTTCGCCGCCCCCTAGTCGGTGGATCTTGGACACTTGTGCCACCTATGGCTCGCACAAGGGTCCAAGATCGCCGGCGGGACCGGGGCTACGCCACGTTCCACATCGCCGCGAACGCGGCGGCCTCGCCGGCCAGCCACTGCTCGACCTGCTCGGGCTTGACGCCCGGGTCGGGCCGGTGCACCTCGCCGCGGCGCAGGTCGACGATGACCGGCTCGGCGCCGGGTAGCACATCGTCCATGTGCCGCGCCATCAGGTGCAGTGTGGCCAGCACCGCCTCGCCGGTCGGCGGCTCCTCGTCGAAGTGAAGCCGGACCGCCTCGGCGCGACCGTCGCCGTATCGCAGGCCGAGCTGTGGATTGATCTTCACCGGGAGGTTGCCCACGAAGGCGATCACCTCCCGTGGCCGCACCACCTGGCACTCGGACAGGTCGCCCAGCGACGCCAGGTAGGCCTTGGCCGCCGGCACCAGCGTGCCGTAGAGCGGCTGCCAGCGCGGTTTGATCACCGTGCGGACCTGGTCGAGGTGCGTGCCCGCGGTGCGGAACTGGATGTCGGCCTTCAGGGCCTTGAGTAGCGAACTGTGCGGGTTGAACCCGGACTGGCTCGCGCGCTGCCGGCGCAGGCCACCGACGAAGCTGGCCTTTGCGGGGCCGGTGCGGCCCACGTAGCGGGCGAAGCCGAGGAGCGTCACGTAAGGCGCGAGGGGTGCGGACGTAGTCAAGGGGGGCCCTCCCTTTCATGTCTTTCGAACATACATTCTAATCCGCTGGTAGCCGTTCGACCACAGTCGGTCAGGTGTGCGACGGCGTGGCGCGTTGACCGCGCGGGCGGCGACGGGTAAAAGCCGGCCACTGCTCGTGGCCGGCTATCTGCCGTTGTGGGGCGGGCGCGACGCGGCTCGGCCGCGGTCACCTCACGCGCACGGGACTCCGTTGATCACACAGGTCATCGGCCCTCTGAACCCGTGATTTGTGCTCGCCTGCAGCCCGAAGCGGGTGGTCGCGCCGCTGTCGATCCGCGCGTTCGTGCTGGTCGACGCGAAGATAATCGTGTTGCCGGCCCGATGCATGGTCGCTTCCCACGTGGCCGTGATGTCGATGCCGGCGGGCACGGTGACGACCAGTCGCCAGCCGTCCACCTGCGTACCCGTGGTGTTGGTGATCGTGAAGTAGCCGACCATCCCGCCGTCCCACCGGGTGCTCGGCGTGAACCGGACCGCCAGCGCGGTCGCGACCGTCGCCGGCGGTCCCGACGGCAACGGCGGCAACGGCGGCTCGCCGGTGCCGCCCGGAGGAGGCCCGTTGGACGTCGACGGCCCGTCGCTGACCATCAGCGGCGCCGGTTTGTCGGCCCCGGCCCGGGGCGGATCGGCGGCCGGCGGTGGGGAGAGCGGTCTGAGCGTGCGCGTGTCCCCGGCCGTGGCCGGGCCGGGCACGCGCGAGCCGGCCCATGTGGCGACCCCTCCGGCAGCGGCGAGCGCCACCACGGCGAGTGCCGCGACGCCCCACGCGCGCAGCCGGGACGGCGCGGCTCCGGCCGCCCCTTCCGGCTCGCTCTGGTCCTCGGCCATCTCCACCCCCGGCCTGCCACACGCTGCCCCCCAGCAAGCGTGTTGCCTGGTCATACCCGTCGAACGGGTGACTTGGCAATAGCCCCGAGAAAGGTCAGACGTGCAACCGCACCACAAATCGGTGCAGCTCGACCGGGACGTTGGCCAGATCATCCACCGCCGTCGTCGCGTTTTGCGGTGACCGCCGCCGGGTAGCCCGGCGGGCATGGGACGAACTGATACCGGCCTGCGCGCCGTGCAGGGTTACGCGGCGAAGGCCGACGACGAGCGGCCACTGCGCGGGTACGCCACGGTCATGGCGGTCTACGCCGCCGGTGCCGCCGTGGCGGCCGGCATCGCCCGCCTCACCGGAAAGCGACTGCCCGAGCGCCCGCCCGTCGGCGACCTGGCGCTGATGGCCGTCGCTACCCACAAGATCTCCCGCCTGCTGACCAAAGACGCGGCCACCAGCCCGCTGCGCGCGCCGGTGACCCAGTTCGAGAGTGTCGCTGGAGAGGCCGAGCTCAACGAGAGCCCGCGCGGAACAGGCGCCCAGCACGCCCTGGGCGAGCTGCTGACCTGTCCGTTCTGCACCGCCGTATGGGTGGCCGGCGGGCTTGCCGCCGGTCTGGTCTTCGCCCCCCGGCTGACCCGCTTCGGCATGGGCGTGGCAAGTGCCATCGCCGGGGCCCGACTTTCTGCACCTCGGATACGACGCGGCGAAGAAGGCGGCGGCCGGTTAATCCCGTGGGCGCCGGGGTACGTCGATCGATAGGAGCTACTCTCCGAAAGGACCATCCCATGTCCTACCCGGTACGGCCGTCCTGGCGAGGCCAGGGCGGTGGACGACGTGACCCCTTCGCCAGTCTGGAAGCCATGCAGGACCGGGTGAACCGGCTGCTCGGCGATGCGATCACGGGATACCGCGGTCGTACCCCGCTCTGGCACCCCGACATCGACATCGACGAGACCGACGACGGCTGGGTCATCGAGGCGCGCCTACCCGGCGTCGCGCCCGAGGAGGTCGCGGTCGACGTGAGCGATCGCGAGCTGACCATCCGCGCGGTGCACGATGAGGCCGAAGACGAGGCGCGAACCCGGCGGTACGCCGACTTCTCCTACCGTCTCACCATTCCGTCCGATGTGGACACCGACGCCATCGAGGCGACGATGGACCACGGGCTGCTGACCGTCCGGCTGCCCCGGTCCACCACCTCCCGCACCCGGCACATCTCGGTGGGCCAGCGCAACGTCATCCAGGGCGAGATGGCACCCGCCGACGCCCGCAACGAGCCGCCGGCGGAGAGCTACGACGCGGCCGCGGGTAGCACGTACGCGCAGGCGGCCGACGACGGCGTGCTCGGCCCGCCAGCCGAAGAGGCCGTCGCGAGCGACACGGAACCGCGCGAGCACGGCACGGTCGACCAGCCGATCCCGGCCACCGAGGGCAAGAACATGCCCGGCGCCTGAGCGCCCTTCCTCCGTGATCTTGGACATTTGGCGGGCCTATGGCCCCGCTGAGTGTCCAAGATCTAGCTTTGGACGTATGGCGCTGGTTTCGATCGACGACATCCGGGCCGCCGCGGAGAACATCGCGGGCCGCGCGGTGCGCACCCCGCTGCTACCGGGCCTCGCGCCCGACCTCTGGCTCAAGCCGGAGAACCTCCAGCCCGTGGGGGCCTTCAAGGTACGCGGAGCCACGCACGCCCTGGCCCGGCTGCCGGGACCGGTGCGCGAGGCCGGCGTCATCACGCACTCGTCCGGTAACCACGGCCAAGCCCTGGCGTACGCCGGGCGCCTGCTCGGCGTCCCGGTCGTCGTGGTCATGCCGGAGACCGCCCCGGCGGTGAAGGTCGACGCCACCCGCCGATTCGGCGCCGAGATCGTCTTCGTGCCACCCGCCGAACGGGAGAGCCGGACGGCCGCGCTCGCCGCGTCCCGGGGCCTGACGGTCGTCCCGCCGTACGACCACCCCGACATCATCGCCGGCCAGGGCACCGTGGGGCTGGAGATCGTCGCCGACCTGCCCGACGTCGAGGTCGTCCTGGTGCCGGTCGGTGGTGGCGGCCTCGCGTCCGGCGTGGCCACGGCGGTCAAGGCCCTGGCGCCCGGAGCTGCCGTCATCGGGGTCGAGCCGGCGCTCGCCGCCGACGCGTCAGACAGCCTCAGCGCGGGTGAGCTGCGCACATGGACGACCGAGCAGCGCTACCGGACCGTGGCGGACGGCCTGCGTACCCCGCTCTCGGAGCTGACGTTTGCCCACCTGCGGGCGCGCCTCGACGGCATGGTGACGGTCACCGACGAGGAGATCCTGGCGACGGTGCCGCTCCTGGCGCGGTCGGCCCGGATCGTCGCGGAGCCGAGCGGCGCCGTGGCGGTGGCCGCCTACCTGCACCGCCGCGCCGGGCTGCCGGCCGGCCGGACGGTCGCCGTGGTGACCGGCGGCAATATCGACCCCGCCCTGCTGGCCCGCCTCCTCGCATGACCGCCACAACTTTCCCCTGATCAAGCGGAAGCGCGATCGACCAGGTCGAGGACCCAGGCGTTGACGAACGCCTCTTCCTTCCAGGCGTCGTAGCGGCCGCTCGGCCCGCCGTGACCCGCGCCCATCTCCGTCTTGAGCAGCACCCTCGTCGCCGGGGCCGTCGCCCGCAGCCGCGCCACCCACTTCGCCGGCTCGTGAAAGAGCACCCGCGTGTCGTTGAGGCTGGTGATCGCGAGGATGGCCGGATACGGCCGGTCGGCGACGTTCTCGTAGGGGGTGTACGACTTCATGTAGGCGTAGACCTCGGGATCCTCGAGCGGGTTGCCCCACTCCTCCCACTCGATCACGGTGAGTGGCAGCGACGGGTCGAGGATCGTGTTGAGCGCGTCGACGAACGGCACCTGCGCCACGATGCCCGCGAACGCCTCCGGCGCGAGGTTGGCCACCGCGCCCATCAGCAGCCCACCGGCCGAGCCACCGCGCGCGACCAACCGGTCGGCGCTGGTCCAGCCCGACTTCACCAGGTGCTCGGCGCAGGCGACGAAGTCGGTGAAGGTGTTCTTCTTGGCCAGCAGCTTGCCGTCCTCGTACCAGCGCCGGCCCATCTCGCCGCCGCCCCGGATGTGGGCGATCGCGAACGCCACACCGCGGTCGACCAGCGACAGCCGGGCGATCGAGAACCACGGGTCCATCGAGTGCTCGTAGGAGCCGTACCCGTAGAGCACCAGCGGCATCGGCTCGCGCGGATGGTCGCGCAGGGTGACCACGGAGATCGGCACCCGCGTGCCGTCCTCGGCGATGGCCCACTCGCGATGCTGCTCATACCGGGACGGGTCGAAGTCGCCGAGCACCGGCTTGCGTTTGCGCAGGGTCAGCTCGCCGCTGTCCAGGTCGACGTCGTAGATCGAGTCCGGTGTCACAAGCGAGGTGTAGTGCAGGCGGAACACGGCCGTGTCGTACTCGGGATTGGCGTCCGGGCCGACCGAGAAGATGGGCTCCGGGAAGCCGATGTCGAACGGCGCGGCGCCGTCCAGCGGCAGCACGCGCAGCCCGGTCAGGCCGTCTCGGCGCAGCGAGATGACCAGGTGCCGGCTGAACGCGTCGACCTGCAGCAGCCGGGTGCCGGGCTCGTGCTCGATCAGCGGCGTCCAGTCCGCGCCCGGGGTGTCGGCCGACGTGTACGACAGCGCGAAGTCCTCGGCGCCGTCGTTGTGCAGGATCAGGAACCGGTGGCCGTGGTGCTCCACCGAGTACTCAACGCCCTGGCGGCGCGGCGCAATGACCCGCGGCGGGGACAGCGGCTGGGCGGCGGGGATGACGTGCGCCTCGCTGGTGATCTTGCTGTGCACGTCGATGAGGATGAACGTCTCCGAGCGGGTCAGGTCGACGCCTACCCAGAACCGCTCGTCGCTCTCCTCGTACACGATCTCGTCCTCGGCGGCCGCGCTCCCGCGGACGTGGCGCCAGACCCGGTAGGGCCGCCACGCCTCGTCGACGGTGATGTAGAACAGCGTCGAGCCGTCGGCCGACCAGGCTGAGCCGTAGAAGGCGCCCTCGATCTCGTCCGGCAGCATCTCGCCGGTGAGCAGGTCCTTGATCCGCAGGGTGAAGCGCTCGTCGCCGGTGAAGTCCGTCGAGTACGCCAGCCAGCGGCCGTCCGGGCTCACGTCGAATGTGCCCAGCGAGAAGAAGGCGGAGTCTCCGGCCAGCTCGTTGCCGTCGAGGAGGACCTCCTCGCCGGCCAGCGGCGAGCCGTCTTCCGTCGCGGGCGGGTCCACCTCGCCGATCGCGACCGCGCGCCGGCACTGGATGCCGTACTGCTTGCCCTCGACCGTGCGCGTGTAGTACCAGAACCCGCCCTTGCGCGTCGGCACCGACAGGTCGGTCTCCTGGGTGCGCGTCTTGATCTCGTTGAACAGGGTCTCGCGCAGCTCGGCCTGCTGGGCGGTCGCCGCCTCGGTGTATGCGTTCTCCGCCTCGAGGTACGCGACCGTGTCCGGGTCTTCCTTGTTCTGCAACCACGCGTACTCGTCGACGACGGTGTCCCCGTGGTGCTCGCGGCGGGAGGGAGTGCGCTTCGCGGTGGGCGGCTGGCTCGTCACGGTCGCCCACGTTACCCGCTGCCGACCCACCTACGCGCCGCGGCGCGACTGGCCCGCTTGCGCCGGGTGCCCGGGGGCAACTAGTCTTTCGAACACGTGTTCGACACCGGGGGGAGTCGGAGTCGTGTCTGCCGATCTTGGTCAGCTCGCCGTGCGTCTGAGCCACCTGCTGGGCGAGGACGCCGTCGCGTCCGGTCACCGCTACGGCCTCGTGGTGCGGCCGGCGAGCGCCGGGCACGTGCAGATCGTGGTCCGGGAATGTGCCGCTGCCGGCGTGCCCGTCAGCTCCGGCTACGGCGACCCGGCGCCCGACCTGGCGCTCGTCGACACCTCCCGGCTGCGCCGGATCATCGAGGTCGACGCGGGCAACCAGCGCGCCGTCGTGGAGCCCGGCGTGCCGGTGGCCGCGCTCGCGGTGGCGCTGGCCCTGGACGGCTACCGCTATGCGGCCGGAGGGGCCACCGTCGGCGACGCCGTCGCCGGCAACCACGGAGGTGTGCACTGCCGGAAGTACGGTGCCGCCGCCCGGCAGGTCACCGGGGTCGAGCTGTGCATGCCGGACGGCCAGCTCGTCTGGCTGGGCGGCGGCAAGGCCGCCGAAGCTCCGGGGTATGACCTGGCCGGCCTGGTCGTGGGGGCACAGGGGAGCCTCGGCATTCCCACCAAGGTGGCGGTCCGGCTGCTGCGCGTGCCCGAAGCCCTCGTCACGGTTCTCGCCGCGTTCCGGCGCGGGGAGGACGCGGGCGCGGCCGTGAGTGCCATCAACGCCGCCGGTGTGGACGTGGCGGCCCTGCGGCTGGTGGCGACGGCGGGCGACGAGCCGGGTTATCCACTGGGCGCCGCAGCGGTGCTCCTCGCCGACTGTGACGGGCCGGCGGCCGAAGTCGAGGTGCAGGTGGCCGACGTGGAGCTGGTGTGCCGGCGGGCCGGCGCGTTCGCGGTGCGCAGCGCCGCCGACGAGCGGGAGCGCGCGGAGGCCTGGCGCCACGCCACCGCTGAGCGTGAACGCGTCGAGGTCCGGGGGCGCCCCGCCCCGGCCGCCGCGCAGGCCGGCGCCCGTGACCGCGATCTGGCGAGCATGCGGCTGGTCCGGCAGGCGTTCGACCCGCGCGGGCTGTTCGACCCGCGGTCCGACCTGCCGGCCCCGAGGCGGTGTGGGCAGCCATGGTGACCGTGCTCGACCGGCTCGGTGCCATCTGCGGCGAGCGGTACGCGCGGGAGGCCGGCCCGGTCGACACGGTCGGCGGTGTTCCCGCGCGCTGGGTCGCCGCTCCGGGCAGCGGTTCCGGCCTCGGCGAGGTGGTGGCGGTGGCCGCCGAGCGCAAGCTGGCCGTCGTGGCCCGTGGCGCGGGCACCAAGCTGGACTGGGGCGCGGCACCGTCCAGGGTGGACATCCTGATCGACACGGGGCGGCTCGCGGGGCTGCGGGACCGCGCGCCCGGCGATCTGACGGCGACCATCGGCGCCGGCACGCCGCTACGCGCCGCGCAGTCCGTCCTCGGTGCGGCGGGCCAGCGGCTCGCGCTCGACGCCGGATCCGGGTCGGCGACCGTCGGTGGCGTCCTGTCGAGCGGCGAGGCCGGGCCGCTGCGGTTCGAATACGGGGCTCCGCGCGACCTCCTGCTCGGCGTCGAGTTCGCCCGTGCCGACGGCGTCGTCACCCGCGCGAGTGGGAAAGACGGCTACGACCTTGGCCGGGTGCTCTGCGGCTCATACGGCACGCTCGGACTGATCGCCTCGGCGACCGTGCGGGTGCACCCGCTCCCGGCCGCGCGGGCGTGGGTGCTCCGCACCGTCCGCACCCCGATCGAGGTGCACGGCCTCACCGGAGACCTCCTCGGCAGCACGCTCGCGCCGGCGGCGATCGAGATGGACCTGCCGGCTGACCCCACCGCAGGTCTGCCCCGTCGCGCCACCCCCGGCACGCTGGCGGTGCTGCTGGAGGGGTCGCCGGCGGGCGTGCGGGGGCGGGCTGGCGCCGTGATGAGCCTGCTCGGCGGCGATGCCCGGGTCAGCCTCGCGGAGCCCGACTGGTGGGGGCGGCCACCGTTCGGCCCGGGGGAGGTGGCGCTCAAGCTGGTCGCTCCGATCGCCGACCTGCATGCCGCCATCTACGCGTTCAGGGACGCCGCCGGCGCCACGCTGCCGGTTCGCGGGTCGGCCGGCGTCGGGGTGGTGTATGCGGCCCTGCCCGCTGGCATGCCGAGCGCGCGGGCGGGCGCCGTGCTCGCCGCCGTCCGCACCACGCTGTTCATGCGCGGTGGCTCGTGCACCGTGCTGGACGGGCCGGGCCGGGTGCGGGCCGCCGTCGATCAGTTCGGCGACGTTCCCGGTCGGGACCTGATGCGCCGGCTCAAGGAGCGGTTCGATCCCGCGGGCACCCTCGCGCCGGACCGGATGCCCGGCTGATTCCCGCCACGCTGACAACTGCCGCCACCCGGAAGCCACGCTCGCCCCACGGCGACCGCGCGTGATAGATCAATGTCTATGCTACGGCTCGTGGCCGTATTTGTTCGCCGAGTCACCGCGTCTGACGAGGGAGACCGCGCATGTTCCGGCGTACCGTCATCGTCCTGGCCGCAACGGCAAGTGTGCTGGCCGGCGCCGTCCCGGCACGTGCGGCCGCGGACGGGTCCGCTGCCGTCGACTCCCAGTCGCGCCGCTGCCGGCCCGGCGCACCTACGGTCATCGGCCATCGGGGCGCCTGGGGCTACCGGCCCGAGCACACGCTCGAGTCCTACCGGCTCGGCATCCGCCTGGGTGCCGACGTGGTCGAGCAGGACCTGATATCCACAAAGGACGGTGTCCTGATCGCCCGCAACAGCAATGAGCTGTCCAGCTCGACCGATGTGGCGGCCCATCCTGAGTTCGCCGGCCGGAAGACCACGAAGGTGGTGGACGGCGCCACCCTGACCGGGTGGTTCAGCGAGGACTTCACGCTCGCCGAGGTGAAGGCGCTGCGGGCGACCGAGCGCACACCCGCTGTCCGGCCGGGCAACGCGGCCTACGACGGCCGCTTCCAGGTGCCGACCCTGCAGGAGGTCATTGATCTCGTACGCGCGGAGAGTCGCCGCCAGCACCGGCGCATCGGCATCTACCCCGAGACCAAGCGGCCCACCTATTTCCGCTCCGTCGGCCTGCCGCTGGAGGAGCGCCTGATCGCGACGCTGCGCCGCAACGGCCTCAACCACCGGGGCGCGGACGTGCCGGTCTACCTGCAGTCGTTCGAGCCGAGCAGCCTTCAGCGGCTCAACCGGATGAGCCACCTGCCCGTGGTGCAGCTTGTCGACGCCGTCGGCAAACCGTACGACTTCGTCGTCTCCGGCGACCCGCGGACCTTCCCCGACCTGGTCACCCCGGCCGGACTGCGCTGGGTCGGCCGGTACGCCGACATCGTCGCCGTCAACAAGGACCTGATCGTGCCGCGTGACGCCACCGGACACCTGGCCGCGCCGACCAGCCTGGTAGCCGACGCCCACCGGGCCGGCGTGCAGGTGCACGCCTGGCGGTTCGCGAACGAGAACACGTTCCTGCCGGCCGACTTCCGGCGCGGCGCTGACCCGATCGCCTGGGGCGACCACGCGGCCGAATACCACCTGTTCTTCCGGCTCGGCATCGACGGGGTGCTGACCGACTTCCCGGACGCGGCGGTGGCCGCCCGCCACCGGCGGTCAGGAGTTGGCGCCGGCCCCGGCGACCAGTAGCGCCGTCGCCTCGCGGGCGCACCCCCACGACATCGTGACGCCGACCCCGCCGTGTCCGTAGTTGTGCACGCAGCGCGCCCGGCCGAACTCCTCCACATCGAGCCGGACGGTCGGGCGCACCGGCCGCAGGCCGACGCGGTGGCCCAGCACCCGCGCGTCGCGCAGCCGGGGCTCGACGTCGGCGCAGCGGTTCTGGATCTCCCGCGCCACGGCCGGGTCGGCGGCCAGATTGGCGTCGTCTTCACTGGCGGTGCCGCCGAGCACCACGTGGTCGCCGTGCGGGAAGTAGCCGGCCCAGGCCGGCCCGATCGGCGCTTCCAGGAAGAAGGTGTCGAGGCCGGGGTTCTCGACGACGACGTGCTGTCCGCGCACCGGGCGCACCGACAGGTCGGGGACGAGCTCGCGGGCGCCGATGCCGGTGCAGTTGGCCACCAGCGACGCGTCCTCGGCCACGTCGGCGAGCGAGTGCACGGCCGCCACGTCGATGCGGCCCCCGGCGGCGGTGAACCGGTCAGCCAGGTAGCCCAGGTAGCGCGGCATGTCGACCACCGGCGCCGTCGCCCATAGCCCGAACTCGAAGCCCGCCGGCAGGTCTGTGGGCTCGGCTCGCGCCAGGCCCGGCGTGGACTCGAAACCCGGCGGGGGCGGCGGAGTCCCCGGCCGGGCCGCCAACAGCCCACGGCTGATGTGGACACCGGTCCCCGGCACCTGGGCCAGCTCGGTGAACTCCGTGATGGTGGTGTGCTCCCAGACCCACGCCCGCTCGCCCGGCGCTGACGACGGCGGGCCGACCATCGCCGCCGCGGCGGCCGAGGTGCTCCGCGCGGGCGGGTTCTCGGTGCGGATGACGACTCTCAGCCCGGTCTCGGCCAGACAGATGCCGGTGGTCAGTCCGATCACACCCGCGCCGACGACGACCGCGTCCGGGGCCCCTACCGCCATGCGCCGAGGCTATGCCACCGGGTCCATGCCACGCCCGGCACGGGTCAGCCGAAAACATCGACGCGCCGTACATTGGCGCGGTGGGTCGCCGTCGCTGGTGGGTTTTCGTCGTCGTCGCGCTGCTGCTGGCCGGCCTCGCCGCGCTGGCGGTGAGCCGGTCGGTGCGCCGCGCGCACTTCGGCACCGTGCACGGCGAGAACGACACGGTCATCTCGGCCGGCCGCGGGGACCGGTTCTCGCTCGCCGTCCCGGACCGTGGCGCGTCGGTCGGCGACCGCTGGACCGCCGACGTCGAGCCGGGCGGGGTCGTCGCCCTGCGGACCTCCGAGCACATCTCGGACAGCCTGCTCGACCGGGTCTTCGGGCCGGGTCTCGGCGGTGGCGCCGGCACGAGGTACTTCGTGTTCGAGGCAACGAACTCCGGGTCCGCGACGATCAGGCTGCGCAACTGCTTCCAGGGCTGCCACCCGGAGTCGCCGAGTCCGGAGTCGCGCACGGTGGTGTGGACGGTGACCGTCCATTAGCGGGGGTCAGCGGTAGCTGAGATACCGATCACGGCCATGATCCGGTATCTCAGCTACCGCTGACCGGGGCCGAGACGCTCAGTCGCCCGGCGGCGGGCCACTGTGCTGGCGCAGGCCGAGGAGCACCGCGACCGCCTCCAGCCAGCGCGCGAACTCCTCGTCGGCGCCAAACGCGGCCGAGGGCTCCGCGGCCGGCCCTGCCGCCCGCCCGGTGGCCGACCCGTTGGCCGACCCGTTGGCGGCCCCTGCCGCGTCCTCGGCGGCCGACCCGGCCGGCGGTTGCGCAGCGGCCAGCCAGTCCCGGGCCAGCGCCGTCCGCTCGGCACCGGGCAGCGGCTCCGGCAGCTCCGCGGCGTAAAGCAGCCCACCCCGCCGCACCACCTCGGCGAGGAACACCAGCGACCGGGGCCGCACGGCGAGCCGGTCCGCCGCGATCGCCGCGGCGACCGCGCCCTCTCCGAACAGCGCGTCCCGTGCCGGGCCGGTGCTGCCTACGCCGGCGCTGATCAGGGCCGGCACGTCGAGGCCGCTCAGCTCCTGATCGGTCCGCATCCGCACGGCAGCCTCCTAATGTCGTGGCACGTTGACGGCGTCCACCTTGCGCGGCACCCCGTCGTCGATGACGTTCATGCGGTTGTTGACGAAATCGTCCTCGCTCACCCAGACGGTGTACCCCCAGGGGTTGTACACCTCGAGCATGTTGCCCTGGTGGGCGATGATCGCCATCTCATGCCCGACGCGCCCTTCGTGGACGCTGAAGGTCACCGGCAACCCCTGGTCGACCGCCTTCTCGACGTCGGGCAGCACAGTGCGCCGATCGTCCATCGAGTGCGTCGACACCTCGTGGTAGCGCGCGCCGGTGTGCGTGGCCACCTCCTTGTTGGCAGCGTCCTTCGCCTGGTCGGCGGTCATCCCGTCGATGCCGAAGAGATCCTGCAGCCAGTTGCGGCCGTCGTCGTAGACGCGGTGCTGCTCGTCGTGCAGCCGTTGGGCAAACCCGTCCTGCTCCGGATACACGTCAGGGTTGGGGCCGCCGGTCGTGAGCTGCCACGCGTAGATCGGGTCGACCTGCGCCCGTGCGAGCACGGTGGACAGCGCCACACAGGTCGGCTCGGAGCCCTGGGTCCAGGTCTCGCCGTTCATGCCGGCGACGTGATGGGTGCGCATGCCGTCGGGAGCCGCATGTCCCACCGGCGAGAGGTAGGTCTGTAGCCAGAGCGTGTCGCGGGCGTTGTAGTGGATCTTTTCACGGAATGCCATGATCTGCTCCATGCTGTATCCGGCCGCGAGCGCCTTCAACAGGTAGGCCTGCTCCTCGGCGTTCACCGAGCAGGAGAGCAGAAGCTCGAAGTTGGTCCGGTCCTTGCCGCCCAGCCCGTCCAGCCGGGCCGCCGCCCGGCTGGCGGCGTCGGCGCTGAGGATCAGGTTGGCCTCGTGCGGTCCCGCCGGGTTGGCGGCGTCGGCGACCAGCACCCTGTTCAGGTAGGTGAGCCCGCTGCTCTTCAGCCGCGCCGCGTGCGCTTTGGCCGACAGCGAGTTGAGCTCCCGGGTCGCCTCGCGGCTTCCCCGCTCGACGTGCCGGGCGCCGTCCACCATGGCCGCGATGCCGGCCATCGCGACGTGGTGCGCCTGCTTCATCTGGCCGCTGTCGTAGCTGGCGAGGTCAGCGATCTCGTCGAGCATCGCGGCGGCGTGGCCCAGCCGATCCCGCCCCTGGTCGTCGAGCCGCCGGCCGTCGTCGAGCGCGTCGCGCAGCCGATCGAGGACCTGCGCCGCCCGCTCGAGGGTGTCCGCGATGCGCCCGACGTGGTTGACGATGGCCGACATGGCGGCCCCGGACCGGGTCTGCGCGTCACCCACCCAGACGTCCGGCAGGTGGCTGCGCGCCACCTGGTCGGCCGCGGTCTCCTGCTCCCGGTGGCGCTGGCTCGCCTCGCGCAACATGTCCCGGCTGCGGTCGACCGTGCCGGGCTGCGGGGGATAGGGCTGGCGGAGCGCCTCCTGCACGCTCTTGCGCAGGTCGTCCAGGCCGAAGTACCCGTATTCGGAGCCGATCTCCTTCTGCAGTCCTCGCAACCGTTGCAGGCGTGTCTGGCCCACTGCCGCCTCCCCGTGGCCGGTATCTCAGCGCGAACCGAAGCCCTGCGCGCTGGCAGCGTCGGTCTGGTCGTACATCGTGGCCGCGTGGACCAGGGCCTCGGCGAACTGCTCGGTCGCGAACCTGGCCAACAGCATCTCGTCCGTCCAGAGGTCGAAGAACTGCCGATAGGCCGCGCTCACGCCGTATTCGTTCAGCTTGGGCTCGTTGAGCTTGCCGAGCATGTCGAACCGGCCGGGGCCGAGCTCGTCGGCGATGCCGTCGACGGTCTGGCTGACGGCGCGCAACCGTTGCGTGTCCACCGCGAACGAGTCGGTCACTCACCCTCCCCAGGGCCGGTGTGGCGTGATCGGGCGTGAGTCTACGCAGGAACGACCGGCCCGTGGGGTAACGGAATCCGCGCTGTGGATAACTGGGTCAGGGGTTGTGGATAACCGTCCCGGACAGGTGCGGCCTGCCGGACTTCGCCGCGGTCAGCGCCAGCCGCCAGCCACCGCTGCCGTCCCCGGTCGCCGCGAACGCCACGGTGGACGGCAGCGGCACGGGCAGCTTGAATGCCACGTCGACGGCGTATCGCTCCGGCAGCCGGCCCTCCAGCGCCGCCAGGCAGCGCGCCTTGCTCCACATCCCGTGCGCTATCGGCCGCCTGAACCCGAACAGCCGCGCTCCGATCCGGGAGGTGTGGATCGGGTTGTGGTCACCGGATACCGCGGCGTAGTCGGTGCCCACATCGGGCGTGACCCGCCAGAGCGCGCCGCCTTCGACCGGCCGCTCGCCGCCGGCGCGCCGCTCGCCGCCGTCGTCCTTCTCCTTGCGCAGGTACGTGGACCGCCCCGCCCACACGACTTCGTCGTGGACGAGCGCCTCGGCGACCAGGTCCACCTGCCGGCCCCGCGCGTGCGGCCGGAGGTGCTCCGCGCGTACCCGGAAATCCAGGCGCTCGTCGGCGGTGAGCTGCCGGCGGACCTCGATCCGGTTGGCGATGTGCACCAGCCCCACCAGCGGCAGCGGGAAATCCGGCCGGGTCATCAGGGCCACGGCGAGCGGGAACGCCAGCACATGCGGGTACGTGCCGGGCAGCGCGTCCGACAGCCGGAACCCGCACACCCGGTCGTACTCGGCCAGGTGCTCCCGGTCGACGGCGACGCCCCGCAGAGCCAGGTCGGTGTCGGGGAGGGTGTCCCGCGTGCCCCTGCGCAGCACGGCGGCCAGGGTGGCGGTGCGGTAGAGCGGGCCGAGCGCGGGCGGCCGGTCGACCTCGATGGTGGGCACCTCAGGCTCCCAGCAGGCTCTGGCCGCAGACGCGCACGACGTTGCCGGTCACGCCGGCGGAGCCGGGGGAGGCCAGCCACGCGATCGTCTCGGCCACGTCGACCGGCAGGCCGCCCTGCGACATGCTGTTCATCCGCCGGCCCGCCTCGCGCAGCATCATCGGCATCGAGGCGGTCATGCGGGTCTCGATGAAGCCGGGCGCGACCGCGTTGACGGTGAGGCCGCGCTCGGCGAGCAGCGGCGCGTTGGCCTGGACGAGGCCGATGACGCCGGCTTTCGAGGTGGCGTAGTTGGTCTGGCCCCGCGCGCCGGCGATGCCGTTGAGCGACGAGACCGCGATGACCCGCCCGCCGGCCGGCAGCAGGCAGTGCAGCGCCCCGGTGATGCGTTCCTGGCTGGACAGGTTGACGTCGAGCACGCTGTCCCACTGGGCTTCGGACATCCGGCCGAGCGTCTTGTCCCGGAGGATGCCGGCGTTGTGCACGACCACGTCGACCCGGCCGAAGCGCTCCTTGAGGTGGGCGGCCAGGCGGGCGGGCGCGTCGGTGGCGGTGAGGTCGAGCTGGAGGGCGCTGCCGTGGACGTCGTTGGCCACCGACGTGAGGGCGTCGCCGGCCGCGGGGACGTCGAGGCAGATGACGTGGGCGCCGTCGCGGGCCAGGACGTGCGCGATCGCCTCGCCGATGCCCCGCGCCGCGCCGGTGACCAGGGCGATCTTCCCGTCGAGGGGCCTGGCCCAGTCGTTCGGGGCGGGGCTCGCGGCGTTGACCCGGATCACCTGGCCGGACACGTACGCCGATTTCCCCGACAGCAGGAAGCGCAGCGTCGACTCGATGCCGTCCTCGGCCCCGGGCGCGACGTATACCAGCTGGGCGGTGGTGCCCCGGCCGAACTCCTTGCCGACCGACCGGACGAACCCTTCCAGCGCGCGCTGGGCGGTCGCCTCCTTCGGCGTCGCGCAGTCCTCCGGCGGGGTGCCGAGCACGACGACCCGGCCGGACGGGCGCAGTGAGCGGGCCACCGGGTGGAAGAAGTCGTAGAGCTGCCGCAACCTCGCCGACTCGGTGATGCCGGTGGCGTCGAAGATCAGGGCCGCGTGCGGCACTTCGCCGTGCACCGTCCCGCCGGCGCTTTCGACGAGCTTGCGCACGGGCTCGACCAGGCGACCGCTGCCGCCGATGAGGACCGAGCCGTCGACGTCGGGGTCGCCGGGCCGGTGCCGGCGCAGCCGGACCGGATCGGGGAGGCCGAGTCGCTTGATGACGACCCGGCCGGCGGAGGAGTTCGCGAAACTGGAGTATCGGTCCGTCATGTCACCTCTTCCTACTCGTGCGTAAGCTTACTCAGGAGTAAGGTTCTGTCCATGGTGTCTGCCGCTCCTCGTCGCGTGGCCATCCTCGGTGGCAACCGGATCCCGTTTGCCCGCTCCAACGGTCCCTACGCGCGCGCCTCCAACCAGGACATGCTCACCGCCACGCTGGACGGCCTGGTCGCCCGGTTCGGGCTGGCCGGGGAGCGTCTCGGGGAGGTCGCGGCGGGCGCCGTCCTCAAGCACAGCCGCGACTTCAACCTGACCCGCGAGAGCGTCCTCGGCTCGCGGCTCGACCCGCACACCCCGGCGTACGACGTGCAGCAGGCCTGCGGCACCGGCCTGGAGGCGGTCACGCTGGTCGCCAACAAGATCGCCCTCGGGCAGATCGAATCCGGCGTCGCCGGTGGCGTCGACACCACGTCCGACGCGCCGCTGGCCGTCAACGAGGACATGCGCCGGGCGCTGCTCGAGCTCAACCGGGCCCGGTCGCTGGGGGCCCGGTTGAAGGCCGCCGCCAAACTGCGGCCCACCCAGCTCGTCCCGGACGCGCCGCGCAACGGCGAGCCGCGCACCGGCCTGTCGATGGGCGAGCACGCCGCGCTGACCGCCCGTGAGTGGAACGTCGGCCGCGAGGAGCAGGACGAGCTCGCGCTCGTGTCGCACCGGCACCTGGCCGCCGCCTACGAGCGGGGCTTCTTCGACGACCTGCTCACCCCGTACCTGGGCCTGACCCGCGACCAGAACCTGCGCCCGGACACCACGCTGGAGAAGCTGGCCGGGCTGAAGCCGGTCTTCGGCCGGGGCGAGGGCGCGACGATGACCGCCGGCAACTCCACCCCCCTCACCGACGGTGCGGCACTGGTCCTGCTCGCGAGCGAGGAGTGGGCGGCCGCGCACAACCTGCCGGTCCTCGCGTACTTCGAGACCGCCGAGACCGCGGCGGTGGACTTCGTCCACGGCGGCGAAGGGCTGCTCATGGCCCCCACCTACGCGGTCCCGCGGATGCTGGCCCGGGCCGGCCTGGCGCTGCAGGACTTCGACTTCTACGAGATCCACGAGGCGTTCGCATCCCAGGTGCTGGCGACCCTGAAAGCCTGGGAGGATCCGGCGTACTGCAAGGAGAAGCTGCGCCTGGACGCGCCGCTCGGCTCGATCGACCGGTCCCGGCTCAACGTCGCCGGGTCGTCGCTGGCGGCGGGCCACCCGTTCGCCGCGACCGGCGGCCGGATCGTGGCCACCCTGGCCAAGCTGCTGCACGAGAAGGGCTCGGGCCGCGGCCTGATCTCCATCTGCGCGGCCGGCGGCCAGGGCGTGACAGCGATCATGTCCGCCTCCTGACCCCGCCCCCGCCCCCGCCCCCGCCGTCGATCGCGTCGATCTCGGAGAGGTTGGGTCGCAAATCCCGCGAATCGATCCCGACTTCTCCTAGATCGACGAGCGATACGCTGGCCGGGTGACCGACAAGCCCGTCATCCCCGACGTCCTCGCCGCCCGCTACGCCTCCGCCGAGCTGGTCCACCTCTGGTCGCCGGAGGAGAAGGTACGCGCCGAGCGGCGCCTGTGGCTCGCGGTCCTCAAGGCGCAGCGCGACCTGGGCGTGCCCGTCCCCGACGACGTCATCCCGGCCTACGAGCGGGTGCTCGACGACGTCGATCTCGCCTCCATCGCCCGGCGCGAGCGGGTCACCCGCCACGACGTCAAGGCGCGCATCGAGGAGTTCTCCGCGCTGGCCGGGCACGAGCACATCCACAAGGGGATGACCTCGCGCGACCTCACCGAGAACGTCGAGCAGTTGCAGATCCGGGCGTCCCTTTCCCTGGTACGCGACCGGATGGTGGCCGCGCTGGCGCGGCTGGCCCGGCTGGCCACCGAGTACGGCGACCTGGTGATGGTGGGCCGCTCGCATAATGTGCCGGCCCAGGCCACCACGCTCGGCAAGCGGTTCGCCAGCGTGGCCGAAGAGCTGCTCATCGCGTACGAGCGGATCGACGACCTGCTGGCCCGGTACCCGCTGCGCGGCATCAAGGGCCCGGTCGGCACCGGTGCCGACCAGCTCGACCTGTTCGACGGCGACGCCGCCAAGCTGACCGCGCTCGAAGCCCGCGTCGCCGAGCACCTGGGCTTCCGGCGGGTCCTGACCAGCGTCGGCCAGGTCTACCCGCGTTCGCTGGACTTCGACGTGCTCTCCGCCCTCGCGCAGGCGGCCGCCGGTCCGTCCAGCCTCGCGACCACGATCCGGCTGATGGTCGGCCAGGAGCTGGTCACCGAGGGGTTCAAGCCGGGCCAGGTCGGCTCCAGCGCGATGCCGCACAAGATGAACACGCGCTCCTCGGAGCGGATCAACGGGCTGGCCGTGATCGTCCGCGGCTACCTGCACATGGTCGGTGAGCTGGCGGGTGACCAGTGGAACGAGGGCGACGTCTCCTGCTCGGTGGTGCGCCGGGTCGCGCTGCCGGACGCCTTCTTCGCGGTGGACGGGCTCTTCGAGACGCTGTTGACCGTGCTCGACGAGTTCGGCGCGTACCCGGCGGTCGTGAGCCGGGAGCTGGACCGCTACCTGCCGTTCCTGGCGACCACCAGGATCCTCGTCGGGGCGGTCCGGAAAGGGGTCGGGCGGGAGGTCGCGCACGAGGCGATCAAGGAGCACGCGGTCGCGGTGGCGCTCGCGATGCGGGAGAAGGGGCAGGGCGACAACGACCTGTTCGACCGGCTGGCCGGCGACTCCCGCCTGCGGCTGAGCCGGGCGGAGATCGACGCGCTGGTAGCCGACCCGGCCGCCTTCACCGGGGCGGCGTCCGCGCAGGTCCGGGCCGTTGCCGACCGCGTGGCCGCGGTGGTGGCCCGGCACCCCGACGCCGGTACCTACACGCCCGCGCCGATCCTGTAAGGAGGGTCCTCCTCCTAACGCATGACGCGGTAAAGGGGGACCCTCCTGACGTCACACGCCGGCGGTGGACCGGATCCAGGCCCGGTTGGCCGCGACGCTGCCGTACCACTGCGCACGCCTGCCGTCCGCGGTGGAGGCCACGCCGACCTGACGACCGTTGTAGAACTGCGGGCCGCCCGAGTCGCCGCGCCAGGCGTTGCCGTTGACGCTGGTGCTGGCAATGGCCCGGCCCCCGGCCGCGTCGGTGGCGAACCCGGTCACGCGTACCGTCGCGGTCTTGAGCTGGCTCGACGGGGAGCATCCGCTGTAGCAGGTCATGCCCCAGCCGTAGATGCTGTTGGTCGAGCCCACCGGCGGATCGCCGCTGGCCAGCGGCGAGTACGAGGTGGTGATCGCGGTGCCGAGCCGGAGCAACGCGAGGTCGTTGCGGCGGGCGGTGGAGACCACCGTGGCGGAGGTGCCCGAGCCGAGGCGGACGTTGCCCACCCGGACCGACATGCTGGTCTGCAGGCAATGGGCGGCGGTGAGGACCCAGCGGTCCGCGATGATCGTGCCCGAACACGTGAAGCGGCCGCCGCCGTAGACCTGTGCGGCCCAGGGAGCGGACGTGACGGTACCGCCGCCGATGACCTTGGAGGAGACGTCGCTGGCCTGTGCGATGGAGGGGACGACGACGAGCGCTGCCGCTGCGACGGTGCCGAGCGCCGCGAGGGCGAGCCGGATTCGCATCTGAGCTCCTTCGGGGTGGCGTCCGGGGTCTTCCGGACAGTCGAGCCACGTTTGAGCGGCTGCTCTTCGCCCGCTCGACGCCGGACAGTAGCCATTCGGCCGATCCCGCGGAATATGTACGACCGCTGATGCCGCGGCCGCGAGGGTATCGACAAGGGTGGATGGAAGGTGCTCGGTTAGGGCGGTCTTGGCCGACGCGCTGCCCGCGGGCGTATCGTGAAGCCCGCAGAGGACAGCCGAAACCGGTGGTGTCAGCCGCTACGCATCGGCCCGTCCGGCAGGTGGACGCCGCCACGGGCGGTGATCGGGGTGGGTGGTGCGGCCGGTAGGCTAGGACGCTCACCTAGCTGCGCCGACAGTCAGGAGTGGTCCCGTGGCCCGCGTCGTGGTGGACGTCATGCTCAAACCCGAGATCCTCGACCCGCAGGGTCAGGCCGTCGCCGGTGCGCTGCCCCGGCTCGGGATCGACGACGTCCGTTCGGTCCGGATCGGCAAGCACATCGAGATCGAGTTCGAGGGCGAGGCGGATCTCGACCGCGCCCGCGAGATCGCCGACAAGCTGCTCGCCAACCCGGTGATCGAAGACTTCACTCTCCGTGTCGAAGAGCTCGAAGAGGTGGAGTCGTGAGCGTTCGCATCGGGGTCGTCACGTTCCCCGGCTCACTGGACGACCGGGACGCCCGTCGCGCCGTGCACCTCGCCGGCGCCGAGCCGGTGCGGCTCTGGCACGCCGACTCCGATCTGCACCGCGTCGACGCGGTGATCCTGCCCGGTGGCTTCTCCTACGGTGACTACCTGCGTTGCGGCGCCATCGCCCGGTTCTCGGCGGTGATGGAGTCGATCGTCAAGGCGGCCGGTGACGGGCTGCCCGTCCTGGGCATCTGCAACGGCTTCCAGATCCTGTGCGAGGCGCACCTGCTCCCCGGTGCGCTGACGCGCAACCAGCACCTGCACTTCCGCAACCGCGACCAGCGGCTGCGCCTGGTGTCGACCAGCAGCGTCTGGACGGCGGGCTACGAGCCCGGCCAGGAGCTGCTGATCCCGCTCAAGAGCGGCGAGGGCTGCTACGTCGCCGACGCCCGCATTCTCGATGAGCTGGAGGCGGAGGGCCGGGTGATCGCCCGCTACGTGCGCGGCAACCCCAACGGCTCGCAGCGCGACATCGCCGCGATCAGAAACGAGGCCGGCAACGTCGTCGGCATCATGCCGCACCCCGAGCACGCCGTGGAGGCGCTGACCGGGCCGTCGGTCGACGGGCTGGGCTTCTTCACCTCGGTGCTCGCACACCTCGGAGCTAACGCGTGACCGCTACGCCCAGTACCAACAGGACCTCGGTCGACTCGGACGAGGTGGCGGAGGCCGGAAGGCCGGTCGCGGCGGCCCCGGCTGCCGACGTCGCCCCGTATTACCACGACGGCCTCGACACCGTCCAGCACGCCGCGGCGACCCCCGACGAGGACCAGCCGCACGCCGAGCTGGGCCTGCGCGACGACGAATACGCCCGGATCCGCCAGATCCTCGAGCGCCGGCCGACCCAGGCCGAGCTGGCGATGTACTCGATCATGTGGAGCGAGCACTGCTCCTACAAGTCGAGCAAGGTCCACCTGCGCCAGTTCAGCGAGAAGGCGCCCCGCTCGGACCGCATGCTTGCCGGCATCGGGGAAAACGCCGGCGTCGTGCAGATCTCCGAGACCCTTGCGGTGACCTTCAAGGTCGAGTCGCACAACCACCCGAGCTTCGTCGAGCCGTACCAGGGTGCGGCGACCGGCGTGGGCGGCATCGTCCGCGACATCCTCGCCATGGGCGCCCGGCCGGTCGCGGTCATGGACCCGCTGCGCTTCGGCGCCGCCGACCACCCGGACACCAAGCGGGTCCTGCCCGGCGTCGTCGCGGGTATCGGCGGCTACGGCAACTGCCTCGGCCTGCCCAACATCGGTGGCGAGATCGTCTTCGACCCTTGCTATCAGGGCAACCCGCTGGTCAACGCGCTGTCGGTCGGGGTGCTGCCGGTCGGTCGGCTGCAGAACAAGGCCGCGGCCGGCGCCGGCAACGTGGTGATCCTGCTCGGCGCCCGCACCGGCCGCGACGGCATCGGCGGCGTCTCGGTGCTGGCGAGCGCGACCTTCGACGAGGAGAGCCAGGCCCGCCGGCCGAGCGTGCAGGTCGGCGATCCGTTCATGGAGAAACTGCTGATCGAGGCGTGCCTGGAGCTTTACGAGGCTGAGCTGGTCGTCGGCATCCAGGACCTCGGCGGTGCCGGGCTCACGTGCGCGCTCACCGAGACGGCCGCTGCCGCCGGCACCGGCATGGCGGTAGACCTCGATCTTGTGCCGCTGCGCGAGGCGTCCATGGAGCCGCACGAGGTCCTGGCCAGCGAGTCGCAGGAGCGGATGCTGCTGATCGTCGAGCCGTCCAAGGTGGACGCGGTCCTCGCGGTCGCCGCGAAGTGGGGCGTCTGGGCCACCGCGCTCGGCACGGTCACCGACACCGGTCGCCTGGTCATCACGTGGAAGGGTGAGACCGTCGTCGACGTCCCGCCCGGATCCCTCGCCGACGACGGCCCGGTATATGCCCGGCCGATGCGCGAGCCGGGTGACATGATCCTGTTGCAGGCCGACCGGGCCGAGACCCTGCCCCGGCCGAAGACCGGTGACGAGCTGCGCGAGACCGTGCTGCGCCTGGCCGCGAGCCCCAACCTGTGCGACAAGACGTGGGTCACCGAGCAGTACGACCGGTACGTCCTCGGCAACACCGTGCTGGCCCAGCCGGAGGACTCCGGGGTGCTGCGCATCGACGAGGAGACCGGGCTCGGCATCGCGCTGTCCGTGGACGGCAACGGCCGGTTCGCCCGGCTCGACCCGTACAACGGGGCGAAGCTGGCGCTCGCTGAGGCGTACCGCAACGTGGCCGTCACGGGTGCCACCCCGGTTGCGGTGACCGACTGCCTCAACTTCGGCTCGCCGGAGGACCCGGCCGTCATGTGGCAGTTCGCGGAGGCGGTCCGCGGGCTGGCCGACGGCTGCCAGGAGCTGGGCATCCCGGTCACCGGCGGCAATGTCAGCTTCTACAACCAGACCGGCGCCGCCCCGATCAACCCGACCCCGGTGGTCGGCGTGCTCGGCGTGCTGAAAAACGTGGCCGACCGGATACCGATGGGCTTCTCGGCCGATGGCGACGTGCTGATCCTGCTCGGCCAGACCCGCCCGGAGTTGTCCGGGTCGGAGTGGGCCTGGGTCGTGCACGAGCACGTCGGCGGCCGGCCGCCCAAGGTCGACCTGGCTGCCGAGCGGCTGCTCGCGCACGTCATCGCGACCGCGACCGAGCGTGGCCATCTGGGCGCGGCGCACGACCTCTCCGACGGCGGCCTCGCGCAGGCGCTGGTCGAGTCGTGCCTGCGGCACAACCTCGGCGCGACGATCTCGTTGCCCGACGAGGCCGATCCGTTCGTGGCGCTGTTCTCCGAGTCCGCGGGCCGGGCGCTGGTCGCCGTGCCGCGCGGGCACGAGAAGGCGTTCCTGGCGCTGTGCACCGAAAACGGCCTTGCCCACGCCCCGATCGGCGTGGTCGACGGGCGTCGGGGAGCCCTCGAGGTCCGCGGCCAGTTCCGGATCCCGCTCGATGAGCTGCGGAAGGCGTACTCGTCGACCCTGCCGGCCCTGTTCGGCCACGTCGTTGGCGTCTCCGGCCAGGAGGACGGGTCAGCCGTCGAGGCGGCCGCGGAGGTCGAGGCGGCCGCGGACGCCGAGGTGATCGCCCATGCCGAGGTGATCGCTCAGGCGGAGGACGCGGCACAGGCCGAGCTCGCGGCCGAGGCGCTGGTCACGGCCGACGCGGAGGCGGCGGGCACCGTCGAGCCGGGCCCCTCGATCGAGGCGGACGCCGCATCCGAGGCCGAGGCCGCGTCGGAGCGCGGGCCCGAAGCCGACCGCACGACCTGATCCGGCCCGACGTGCCGGCCGCCGTCCGCGGCTGCTGTCGGGACAGGAGCTGATCGACCGGGGGTACGCCGAAGACGTGGCCCTGGCCGTCGAGGTGGCGTCGTCGCGGGTAGTGCCGGTGCTCCGTGGCGGCGCCTTCGTCGATCTTGGACACCTAGGCGACCGGTAGCCGGCCTAGGCGTCCAAGATCTTGTCGCGAACGTCAGTCGTCGAGCCAGTCGAGGCGTTGCCGGTCAGCGCCGCGCGGCGGTGGCGGCGGCTGCTGCCCGCCCTGCTCCTGGTAGTACGGGTCGTACGCGGGCTGCTGCGGCTGCGGGTACCGCGGGTCGTAGCCGCCCTGCTGCTGACCACCGTCGTAGGGACGGGTGTGGTCCTCGTAGCCCTGGGCGCCGTTGCCGTAGCCACCGTCGGCCGAGTATCCGGCTGGCGGCGGGGCCGCGTAGCCCTGCGGCTGGCCGCCGTACTGGCCACCGCCCTGGCCGTATGCCGGCGGCGGGCCGCCGTAGGCCTGGGTCGCCTCCTGCGGGTGGTACCCGGCGGGTGGCTGGGCTCCGTAGCCCTGCTGGCCGTAGCCCGCACCACCCGGCTGCCCGTAGCCGGCACCTGCCGGCGAGTAGGCGGTCGGCGGCCCGGCGTAGCCGTTGCCGGCCGCGGGCTGGTAGCCGCCCGGACTGGCGGGGTAGGCAGCGTACGGGTCCGGATACTCGTCCTCCGGTCGCTGCGGGCGCAGGATCGTGGTGGCGTCGGAGGCGCCGGGCATGCCCATCGCCGCCGTGCCGGCCATTCCAGGGCCGGCGACCATCGTCGCATCGCCGGCACCCGGCGCGCCCGCCTGGTACACGCCCCGGCTGCCCGGCGCCATCGGGCCGGTGGGCGGGCCGTTGCCGTCGCCGTCGCCGTCCTCGTCGTCGTTCTTCCTGCGGTTGATCAGCATCATCACCAGCACGCCGACGCCGAGGAGCACGAGGAGGCCGGCGAGGGCGACGATCACCCAGGACATCCCGCTCGAGCTGTTCTCGCTGGCCTTGGTCGGCGCGCCCTGGTTCTGCGCGGTAGCCTCGGCGGGCGTCTGCTGCGGCTCCGCGGTGGGCAGCGCCTGGGCATCGGCCGACGCGCTCGCGTTGGCGGCCAGCTTCAACTTGATGGGCGGGGCGGTGGCCGGCTGGCCGGCGCGACCCTCCACCTGGGAGGTGCCGGTGTCGTAACCGGTCTTGCGCGCGCCGACCTGGATGGTGCCCGGCATGATCGGCTTGTCCGGACGGGCTTTGAAGATGAAAGCTCCCCGGTCGTCGGTCGCGGTCTGGCACGGCGCTTTGCTCGGTGCGCACGCGCCACCGTCGACGAGGACGACCAGCGCGTTGCTGATCGGCTGGTTGCTGGTGGCGTCCCGGACGACGCCGGTCACCTGCGGCACGGTGGGCGCCTGGTCGGGCCCCTTGAGGACCGCGTCGAAGTCGGCGCTGTCGCTGCCGTCGAACGACGAGACCTGCACCTTGCCGTGCTCGGTCCTGGTCTGTCCGGCCTCGATGTTGCCCGGCGCGGTGACCGTGAAGCTGATCTGCTTGGTTTCGTCGCCGGCGGTGGCTTCGAAGGTGAAGTTGCACTGCGCGCCGCTGCCACTGCACCCCTTGGGGTCGCCGACGGTGAAGCCGTTGCCGAGGCCGGTCACCGCGACCTGCACCGGGCCACCCGTCTTGCCCCTGGTGACCTTGATGTTCAGCGTCTGCGTGCCGCCCGGCGTGAACTGGATGGGCGAAATCACCGCGACGCTGATTCTGTCCGCCGCGTACGCGGGTGTCGCGACCGCGAGCGTGCCTGTCATGAGGCTGGCCACCGCCGCTCCGGCCCACAGTGCCGTCCTCCGGTGCGTCGTCACCTGCTCAGCCCTCCGGTCCCTACGCGGCCGAACGTCATGTGGAGCCCTTCCCCCGCCGTGGCGGTATGCCGTGCCGCTCGACGATGTTCCCCGTTGCATGCTGCGCCAGCAGCAAACTATGCCCTGTCAAGGTGGCGGCGCGAAAGGCAGGCTCTGTTGCCATCCTGCTACACGTGGTCGTATCGTCCCGACGTGTCCGGTGAGCCCCCCTATTCCCAGGCTGTTTCGGCCGTCGTCGATGCGCTGGAGACGGGCGTCACCCCGGACCGCGCGGCGGTGCGCGATGCCGTCCGCGCAACACTTTCCGCGCTCGCTGCCAAAGTTCCTGGCCGTTCGGTGGAGGTGCGGGTTCCGCCGTATGGTGCAATTCAGTGCGTCGATGGTCCACGTCACACGCGCGGAACACCGCCCAATACGGTGGAAATGGACCCGATCACCTGGCTTGAGTTGGCGCTCGGTCGCGTGAGCTGGGAGAACGCCATCGTTGCTGGTCGGGTCCGTGCCAGTGGCATAAGGGCTGATTTATCCAACTTTCTTCCCTTGTAACAGCTTGGAAACTCGGGCAGACTGCTACGGCAGGCGCCGGACTCGTGGCGGTGGGTTGCAGTCTGCAACTCGCGTACACTGGTGGTCCGCGACGACGACCAGCTTGTGCGCGGCGTCAACGCCCCCCGACGGCCAAGGCGACTTTCAGGAGCGGCAGCGTGCCCCGAGGCGACGGTCGGTTGAGCCACGACCTCAACCCCCAACAGCCCGGTCCGCAAGACGAGTGTGGCGTCTTCGGCGTGTGGGCCCCCGGCGAGGAAGTCGCCAAGCTCACCTACTTCGGTCTCTACGCACTGCAGCACCGCGGCCAGGAGGCGGCGGGCATCGCGGTGTCCGATGGGTCGGGCGTGGTGGTCTACAAGGACCTCGGCCTGGTGGCCCAGGTGTTCGACGAGCCGACGCTCGCCAGCCTGCGCGGCCACATCGCGATCGGCCACGCCCGCTACTCCACGACCGGCGCGTCCAACTGGGAAAACGCCCAGCCGACGCTGCGCTCCACGGCGCCGCGCGGCGGGGTCGGCGAAGACCGCCCGGCCGGCACCACCATCGCGCTTGCCCATAACGGCAACCTGGTCAACACCGCCGAGCTGGCCCGCCGGGTGGCCGAGCTGGGGCTCACCGACGCGACCACCTCTTCGGACACCGCCCTCGTGACGGCGCTGCTCGTCGCCCGCCCCGACATCTCCGTCGAGGCCGCGGCGATGGAGGTCCTGCCCACCCTGCGAGGTGCGTTCAGCTTCGTCTTCATGGACGAGGACACGCTCTACGCCGCACGCGACGCCCAGGGGGTACGCCCGTTGGTGCTGGGCCGGTTGGAGCGCGGCTGGGTGGTCGCGAGCGAGACCGCGGCGCTCGACATGGTCGGCGCCAGCGTGGTGCGCGAGATCGAGCCGGGCGAGCTGCTCGCCATCGACGAGCACGGGCTGCGCTCCAGCCGGTTCGCCGCGCCCGAGCCCAAGGGCTGTCTTTTCGAGTACGTGTACCTGGCCCGTCCGGACACGACGATCAGCGGCCGCAACGTCTACGCCGCCCGGGTGGGCATCGGCCGCGCGCTGGCCCGCGAGCACCCGGCCGACGCCGACCTGGTGATACCGGTGCCCGAGTCCGGCACTCCGGCCGCCATCGGCTACGCCCAGGAGTCCGGCATCCCATACGGGATGGGCCTGGTCAAGAACGCCTACGTCGGGCGCACCTTCATCCAGCCGTCGCAGACGATCCGCCAGCTGGGCATCCGGCTCAAGCTCAACCCGCTGCGCGACGTCGTGCGTGGCAAGCGGGTGGTCGTGGTCGACGACTCCATCGTTCGGGGCAACACCCAGCGGGCCATCGTGCGGATGCTGCGCGAGGCCGGGGCGATCGAGGTGCACGTCCGCATCTCGTCGCCGCCGGTGAAGTGGCCGTGCTTCTACGGCATCGACTTCGCCACCCGGGCCGAGCTGCTGGCCAGCGGCACCGACCTGGACGGCATCCGGCGCTCCATCGGCGCCGACTCATTGGGATACGTCTCGTTGCCGGGGCTCATCGCGGCGACCGAGCAGCCCAAGACTCGCCTCTGCCGGGCCTGCTTCGACGGGGAGTACCCGATCGAGCTGCCGGCGGACAACGTCATCGGCAAACACGTGCTGGAAGGCCTCGCCAGGACGGCGGCGTCGACCGGTCCGGGGGGCACCGTGCAGTGCGAGGACCGCAGCTTGCGAGGACCGCAGTCGCAAGCCGGCGTCTCCGTGCCGCTGCGCGGTCCGGACTCGTCGCACCCGTCCGACGCCCGGCGGACCGGTGCGGGTGAGCCAGCTGGCGACGGTACCCGTACCGCGGCCAGCCCCGGCGGAGCGGACGCGCTACTGCGCCCGTGACGCGAGGCTTCACCCGGGTTCGAGGGATCGATCCGGCGGCAAGTGCGGTGGCAGCCGCGACGCATAAGGGGAGAATGTGACGCACGTGACTGAGCGCTCCAACAAGCCTGGGACCAACGGCACCCCTGTCCCGGCTGATAACCAAGAACTGGCCGCCGCCGAGAAGCCCGCGACCGCACAGCCCAAGTCGGACAAGCCCGAGAAGCAGCTGTGGTCGGCCGGCAGCAACGGCCGGGGTGTCCGCCGCCGCACGGTCACGTACGCGGACGCCGGGGTGTCGATTCACGCCGGCGAGCAGGCCGTCGAACTGCTCAAGAACAAGGTGCACCGCACGTGGCGGCCGGAGGTGGTCGGCGACATCGGGGGCTTCGCCGGGCTGTTCCGCCTCGACGCGAAGAAGTACCGCAACCCGATCCTCGCCTCGTCCACCGACGGTGTCGGCACCAAACTGGTCGTCGCGCAGGCCCTGGGCATCCATGACACGGTCGGCATCGACCTGGTGGCGATGGTCGTCGACGACCTGGTCGCGTGCGGGGCGGAGCCGCTGTTCCTGCTCGACTACATCGCCTGCGGCGAGGTCGTGCCGGACCGGGTCGCCGAGATCGGGGCCGGCATCGCCGACGGCTGCCGCTACGCGGGCTGCTCGCTGCTGGGCGGGGAGACCGCCGAGCACCCGGGCGTGATGCGCCCCGACGAGTACGACATCTCCGGCACCGGCGTCGGGGTCGTGGAGGAGGACGAGATCCTCGGCCGCGACAAGGTCGAGGTCGGTGACGTGGTCATCGCCATGCGCTCCTCCGGCCTGCACTCCAACGGGTACTCGCTGGTCCGCCACGTCCTGCTGGGCGCGGGCCGGATGCGGCTGGACAGCGTGGTCGAGGAGTTCGGCCAGCAGCGCACGCTCGGCGAGGAGCTGCTGACGCCCACCAAGATCTACGCACGGGACTGCCTGGACCTGATCACCGAGTGCGAGGTGCACGCCCTGGCCCATGTGACCGGTGGTGGCATTCCCGGCAACCTGGTGCGGGTCCTGCCTGACCATGTCGACGCGGTGGTCGACCGGTCCACCTGGCGGCCGCAGCCGATCTTCGAGTTGGTGCGCACCAAGGGCCGCATCGACGACATGGAGATGGAGAGCACCTTCAACATGGGCATCGGCATGCTCGCGGTGGTCACCGCCGAGGACGCCGACCGCACCCTGGCCTTCCTCGCCGGCCGCGGCATCGAGTCGTGGCAGGTGGGCGAGGTCATCGAGGGCACCGGCATGGTCCAGATGGTCGGTTCGCACACCCGCGGTTAGTTCCGCCCCACGGTTCGTCGTACCTGGAACGGGCGACCCAGACCACATACGCTGATCGGGCTCCCTCACGGCAGGGAACGAGGAGGAGACAGCGCGTGTGGTCGGGCATGCGAGGCATCGCCCCGGTTCCGGGGTACGTCGTTATGCAGCCGACCACCTTGTGCAACCTCGACTGCACTTACTGCTATCTGCCGCACCGCGCCCTCGACCGGCCCATGCCCGTGGAGGTGGCCGAGGCGACCGCCGGATCGGTCAACCCGTGGGCAGCCGCCGACACGCGGTTCTCGGTCGTCTGGCACGGCGGTGAGCCGCTCGCGGCCGGCCGGGCACACCTGGCGGCGCTGATGGCCCCGTTCGCCGGCGTCGAGCACCACGTGCAGACCAACGCCACGCTCATCGACGACGCGTGGTGCGAGTTCTTCGCCGCCCACGACATGCGGGTGAGCGTCAGCGTGGACGGGCCGGCCGGGTTGAACGCGGCCCGGGTCACGCGCGGCCACGCGCCGGCCTATGACCGCATCATGCGCGGCATCAGCACCCTGCGCCGCCACGGCATCGGGTACTCGGCGTTGTGCGTCGTCTCGGCGCCCCGCCCCGGGCTCGCGACGGAGCTCTATGCGTACTTCCTGGATCTTGGTTGTGATGTCCTTGGCATCAACATCGAGGAGCAGGAAGGCGTCAACGCCCGGGTCAACGACTTCGGGGCCGACGCCGTGCGGGAGTTCTGGGCCGAGCTGGTCGAGGCGTGGCGCAAGGACCCGCGCATCCACGTGCGGGAGATCGAGTGGACCCTGCGCTACGCCGGCGCGGTGCTCGACGGGTCCGCCGACGAGGTGCTGCCGCGCGCGCTCGACCCGATCCCCACGATCGCGGCCGACGGTCGGGTGTTTCTGCTCTCGCCCGAGCTGGCCGGCTTCACCGACCCCCGGTACGGCGACTTCAGCAGCGGTAACGTCCTTACCCGGCCGCTGGGCGAGATCCTCAATGCCGCGGCGGGCTCGGCGGCCTGGGTGCCGGAGTTCCTCACCGGCGTCGAGGCGTGCCGCGCCACCTGCCCCTACTTCGGCTTCTGCGGCGGCGCGCACGCAGCCAACCGGTACTTCGAGCACGGCCGCTTCGACGGCACGCAGACCAACCACTGCCGTAACAGCAAGATCCAGCTACTGGAGGGAGTGCTCGACCATGCCCGAACTCACTGACCCGGTCACCGACCGGGTGCGGGCCGCCGCCGACGGGCTCGAGCAGTTGCTCGCCGAGGCGCGGGCGGCCCGGGCGGCCCGTGCCGAGCTGCCCGGCGGTGACGGTGAGAGCGCGGTCTGCGCGTGGAACCACTTCGAGAACATCCCGACGTTCTACAACTGGAACAACCGACCGCGATGACCGGCGCTGTGCCCGGCTTCGAGTTGACCCGTTTCGAGTATGAAGGGAAGATCCGCGGCGTCTACCGCGCCGGCTCCGGCCCCGCGGTGATCGTGATCCACGAGATGCCCGGCCTGCACCCGGCGGTCACCGAGTTCGGGCAGCGGCTCGTGGACGCCGGCTTCACCGCCTTCATGCCCTCGCTGTTCGGCCGCCCGGGTGCGCCGCATTCGACCGGGGAGATAGTGCGCGCGCTGGGCCGGGCGTGCGTGACGCCGGAGTTCGCGATCCTGGCCGACCGCACTCCAGGGGTCACGTCCTGGCTGCGGGCGCTGGCCGCAGGCGCACGCCGAGTGCGGTGGGCCCGGCGTCGGTGCCGTCGGCATGTGTTTCACGGGCAGCTTCGCGCTCGCGATGGCGGTCGAGCCCGCCGTGCTGGCGTCGGTCATGAGCCAGCCCGGTCTGCCGGCCGCCGTGACCGCCCGCAAGCGCGCCGGCGTCGGGGTGGACGACGCCGACCTCGCCCGGATCAGGGAGCGTGTCGCGGACGGCCTGTGCGTCCTGGGCCTGCGGTTCACGGCGGACCGGGGCGTGCCCGCGGAGCGCTTCGAGCGGCTGCGCCGCGAGCTCGGAGACGCGTTCGAGGCCATCGAGATCGACTCGTCGCCCGGCAACCCGGCCGGCATCCCGCGGAACGCGCACTCGGTGCTCACGGTCGACCTGGTCGACGAGCCGGGGCACCCGACGCGGGACGCGTTGGATCGCGTACTGGCGTTCCTGCATCGGCAGTTGCGCGCTTGAGACGTGCGTACAGAAAGGTGGCACGCGGATCGAGGTCCACGTGCCCGCACGTTAGAGAATCAGAGTTCAGCGACGACCCGGAGGGGAGCCTGGCGGCTCGGAGTCGTCGTCCTCATCGTCTTCTTCGTCGTCGTCGGTGTATTCACCGAACTCGTCGAAGTCGTCGTCAGAAGACTTCCGGCTGCTGCCACCAGCGAGCTCTCGCTGCAACGCGGCGAGGTCTGTGTTCGGGGAGTGGTACTTCAACTCCCGGGCCACCCTCGTCTGCTTGGCCTTAGCACGGCCGCGCCCCATGGCTCGACCCCCTCGCACGAAATTACGGGGCAGCCGTCACCGGCGAGCCCCACACGTCAGGCATCTCTCGTGGCTCTTACGGTACATGTCGTTGCCACGTTTCGGCATCTCGCCCTCGCCGACGTTCCGGTGGCGTTGCGCACCTGTCCGGATTACTCCGTAAGTACCGTCATAGGTACCCGCCCGTCACTCGTGCCACCCCTACGAGTGAGTAGGGCGCCCCTATGCCCGTCGACACAGGCATAGGGGCGCCCTACTCACCCGAAGGGGAAGGTTTCAGCGCTCGCCGCGCAGGCGGATCATGCGCAGCCGGCCGATGTCGGCCATCCGGCGCTCGGCCATCCGGTCGGCGGCGACCGCCGGGGGCACTCCTTCGGCACTGGCCAGCTCGAGGATGCGCCGGGTGGTGTCGAAGATGCCGGCGGCGCGGACCTTGGCCCGCTCGAAGTTGAAGCCCTCGATCTCGTCGGCCACCTGGATCACGCCACCCGCGTTGACCACGTAGTCGGGGGCGTAGAGGATGCCCCGCTCGTCGAGCAGCTTCTCGATCCCGGGATGGGCGAGTTGGTTGTTGGCCGCGCCGGCCACGACGGTGGCGCGCAGCACCGGCACGGTGTCGTCGTCCAGGGCACCGCCCAGGGCGCACGGGGCATATACGTCGATGTCGGAGGTGATGAGGGCGGTGACGTCCTCGACCAGGTCGACCTGCGGATATGTGGCGCGGGCCCAGGCCAGCGAACGCTCCGACACGTCGGTGGCGATCACGGACGCCCCATCGTCGAGCAGGTGCCGGGTCAGGTGCTTGCCGACCTTGCCCAGGCCGGCGATGCCGACCCGCCGGCCGGCCAGCGCCGGGGTGCCCCAGCGGTGCTCGGCGGCCGCGCGCATGCCCTGGAACACGCCGTAGGCGGTCAGCACGGAGGAGTCACCGGCACCGCCATGGACCTCGGAGCGGCCGGTGACGAACCGGGTCTCGCGGGCGACGATGTCCATGTCCCGGACGTAGGTGCCGACGTCGCAGGCGGTGTAGTAGCGACCGTTCAGCGACTCCACGAACCGCCCGTAGGCCCGCAGGAGTGCCTCGGACTTGTCGCGGTCGGGGTCGCCCCAGATGACCGCCTTGCCGCCGCCCAGGTCGAGTCCGGCGAGGGCGTTCTTGTACGCCATGGCGCGGGACAGCTCGAGCACGTCGTGCACGGCGTCCTCTTCGCTGGCGTACGGGTAGAAGCGGGTGCCGCCGAGGGCCGGCCCGACGGCGGTCGAATAGATCGCGATGATCGCCCGCAGCCCGCTCTGCTTGTCCTGGCAGAAGACGACCTGTTCATGGCCGGTCGGCTCGTGGCGGTCGGCCAAGGTGAATACGCCCATGGATACTCCTGCTCCAGGTGAGGACAGCCCGCCCTCGTGGGTGCGGGCTCCGTCGGCCGGCGGGGTGGTGCCGGCTCGAAGCCGAGCCTAGTGCCGTCGGAAGTGCAACGGGCACCGGAAACGTGGCACGATCGCGGCGTGCCGTCACTGTTCGCGTCGTACCTGCGGGTGTACGAGCCGTTGACCGCCTTCGACCGTGAGCGCCAGGTCTTCTGGCGGCGGTACGTGAAGGAGGGCCGTGCGGTCGCCCCGGCGGAGGGCCCGGGTCGGCAGCGTACGGCCGTGCTGGAGGCGCTGGGCGCCAGTTGGACCCGGCTGCCGGAGCTGCCCGACGAGGCATACGTGTTGGAGTCCGACGACACGCTGCTGATCTGCCCGTGGAACCTGCGTATCCGGGTGGCCGAGGCGGCGCTCACCGCCCGCGACGGGGTGCCGACCGTGCTGGCGGACGCGTTCGTGCCGCCGTTGTTCGCCGGTCTGGCCAAGAGCGTCCTGGAGGATTGGCGCAGCGGGTCGCGGGTCCTTGAGCGGGGCCTGCCGCGCGTGCACGAACAGGTCGCCACCTGGGGCGTACCCCTGCGGTGGTTCGTCTTCATCGACCTTTCCGAGCGCGAGCTGGTGATGCGGCCGGAGCGCCGGGTGCTGCGATACCGCACGGAGATCGCGAAGGCGCGCCGGCGGGCGCATCGGGCGCACTCGGTGCTGCGCCGCTCCCTGGGCGACGCCCCGATCACCGCCGCGGTCGAGGAGACAGCGCGCTGGTTGGAGGAGTTCCATCCACGGTCCGTGGTCGAGTTGGACTACGGCGGGCTTGTCAATCTGCTATCCGACGAAGCGCTCGCGGCCGACGACTCCCCGGGGCTCGTGGCCGCCGGTCTGGCAGCCGTCGGGCGGGGTGAGGCGGACGCTGCGACCTCGGCGTACGAGCGTTTGGTCGATCGGTGGCGGGCCGTGCAGCTGCTGGAGCGCTGCAACTGAGGATCCGCGTGATCGGCGCGTCTCTGCAGCCCGTCCGGGCCGGTCGCACTACCCGTTTGGATGGTTTTCACCCACGAGGGGAAAGTTTCGAGGGCCTCGGATGCGAGTTACCCTCGTATCTGACCGGTGACAGAGTGTAGCTTTAGGTCCGATTTATAGACCGCTGTCCGATCAAAATCGGAAAAATTCGCCGATTCATCATCCATCCATACAGGGACCTCCAACCGTTCGGCCCATGTCGGACATCGGGGACAGGCCGGACCATGAAATGGCGTCGGCCGGCGGGGACACCGGCCTTCGTTATTGGGTACCTGTGGAGGAGTGACCGATGGCATCGCGTACGCACGAACCTGAGCCGCTTTTGACGCCGGCCGAGGTTGCGTCGATGTTCCGAGTCGACCCGAAGACCGTGACCCGGTGGGCGAAGGCGGGCAAACTTAGCGCAATCCGCACTCTTGGCGGCCACCGGCGTTACCGCGAGTCTGAGGTTCGAGCGCTGCTGCAGGGGCAGATCCCTTCGCAGCGCGTGGGCGATTGACGCAAGGTTCGCCAGGGCAAGACCACGTTCCACCAGCGACGGGCGCCGTGCATCCACACGGCCCCGTCGCTCTTTGCGCTGCCGTCACCAGGACGTGTCGCGCCGCTTCGAGCCGGTTCGGCGGGGATGCGGTCGACGGCATAGTCGGCGTGGCGGTCCTATTGGGTGGGAACGGACGCACCCATCCAAGACCCCCTCCGCGCGCGCGGGCGAGTAGGGCTACGCTAAGGCGTTTTGTCGACCCCCTACCGGAGATCACCGTGAAGCTCTCGATCCTGATGCCGGTTTACAACGAAGAGGCCCGCGTCGCCGATGCTGTCAAGCAGGCGCTCAACGTGGACTATCCGTGCGAGATCGAGCTCGTCGTCGTTGACGACGGGAGTCGCGACGCCACGGCCGAGATTCTCGGTCGCGTCGACGATCCACGGATCCGCGTGATCGTCCACGAGCGCAACCAGGGCAAGGGAGCGGCGATCCAGACCGCCGTCGCCAGCGCCACGGGCGACTACATGGTCATCTTCGATGCCGACCTCGAGTACGACGCCCAGGACATCCCCCGCCTGCTCCAGCCCGTGCTGGACGGCCACGCCACCGTGGTCTACGGCAACCGCACCTTCGGCAGCCACGCCTCCTTCTCGTTCTGGTACGTGATGGGCAACAAGGCCGTGACGACGGCGGCCAACATCCTGTTCAACTGCTACCTTGGTGACCTCGAGACGTGCTTCAAATTGATGCCCGTCGAGCTATACCGGTCCTTGCAGGTCCGGTCGCGGGGATTCGGCATGGAGGCAGAGGTGACGGGGAAGCTGCTGCGCAGGCAGGTTCGCCCGTTCGAGGTGCCCATCAGCTACCGGGCTCGCAGCCGCGAAGAGGGCAAGAAGATCACGTGGCGGGACGGTGTCGAGGCGCTCTGGATCCTCACCCGCGAACGGGTACGAAAGCCCCGCTGACGTATGCGCCGCAGCCCGCTGCTGATCACCACCGGGGTTCTCCTGGCCACGGTGTCGGCGGTGGTTGCGGTGCGCTATATGCACACCTATGAATCTCCGGCGGCCGCCGGCGGGTCGCCCGCCGCGACGCAGTCCGGCGACCCCGGCGACGAGAACGCCGAGGGCGCCGACCCGTCGGAAGCTCCGGAGGTCGCACCGGATCCGGAGCAGCAGAAGCGTTTCGAAGCCGCGGGTGAGCTGCTCAAGAAGGCCAAGGGCCAGATCGGCATCGTGGTGCGCGACCGCAAGACCGGTGCCGAGTGGCGGGGCGGCCAGACCGGCCAGGCGATCTGGGCCGGCTCCACGATCAAGCTGGCGATGGCGGCCAACCTGCTGGAGCGCGGGCGCACCGCCGAGATCAAGCTCGACACCGTGGCCCGCAAGCAGATCGCCGACATGCTCGACGTCTCCTCCGACACCGCAGCCGATGCGCTGTGGGACAAGTACGGCAAGGACGCGCTGGTGCCGTCGTTCCAGCAGCAGTACGGGATGACCGGGTTGGCGTTCGCGGGCACCGGCCGCCGGTGGAGCGACCTCAAGTGCACGACCGACGATCTGGGCAAGCTGATGTCATACGTGCTCGACCGGGGCGACCCGGCCGACCGCGACTACCTGATCGCGGCGATGCGCCGGGTGGGCGCCAACCAGCGCTGGGGAGTCTGGGCGGCCGGTGACGACAAGCAGCCCGGCGTCAAGAACGGCTGGGCGCTGGAGGTAGACGACAAGGCCAAGCACTGGGTGACCAACAGCGTCGGCTTCGCCGGCCCCGAGGCCCAGTACGTGGTGGCCGTCACGTTCGACCAGCCCGCCGGTGCGCAGCTCGGCACCGGCGTGCGGACCGTCAGCGATCTGGTGGCGACCGCTCTCGGCGCAAAGGTGCCGGCCCAGGTCACCGTCCCCCAGCCGGCCGGTCGATAAAGTCGCTGATCTTCCGGCGCAACGCCGCTGGGTCAAGGCCGTGCCAGCGCTGATGATCGGCCGGACTGCCGTAGCGCCGCACGTCGGTGCGGCCGACGCCGAGGTTCAGCAGGCGATGGGGTACGTCCGACAGCGCGTCCGCCACCACCCGCGCGGACGTACCGGCGAGGTAGGGCTCCACGAGCACGACCGCGCCGGTGGCCAGCGCCCGCAGGGTTGCGGTGTCGAAGGGCCGCGGCGTGTTGGTGTAAAGCACGGTCACGTCCTGGCCCTCGGTGGCCGCCAGCACCGGGTCGAGCATCGGCCCGACCGCGATGACCGTGGCCCGTTCACCGCGCTTGAGGATCTTACCGTTCGTGTGCGGTCGGGCGTTCTCCTGGCTGGACAGGCGCACGTACACCGGGAAGTCGTGAGCTGCGGCGGCGCGCAGCATCGGCGGGACCTCGGCCGGGTGGCCCGGCACGTGCACCGTCCAGTCACCGTCGAGCGTGTCGATCAGGGCCACGTCGCCCGGCGACTGGTGGGTACGGCCCTCCTTCGACCCGTCGTACGAGGCGCCGACGCTGACCAGCACCGCGCCGACGCCCTGGTGGTCGAGGTCCAGCTTCACCTGCTCGTATGTGCGGTCCACCAGGAACGTGGCGTACGAGTGCACGAACGGGCGCAGCCCGGTCAGGGCCAGGCCACCGGCGACGCCCACCATCAACTGCTCGCGGATGCCGACGTTGATCACCCGGTCCGGGTGGGCCCTGGCCGCTGGACGAAACGGCTCGGCGGAGATGTCGGCGAGGACCAGGGCGGTACGCGGGTCGTCGTCGAGCAGCGCCGTGGTCGTGCGTACGAATGTGTCACGCATCTCAGTCGCTCCTTCAGGACTTCGGCTCGACGCGGGCGACGACCACGTGTGGCCGGGGCGAGGCCCGGTGCAGCAGCGCGCGGGCGATCTCGTCATGGTCACGGCCGTCGACGGTGGCGGCGGCCCACCCGTTGACCTCGAGCCGGCTCGCGACGCCGCCCGGCCAGCCATGCGTGGCCGAGTCGTTGTCGACCACGATGGCGGTGAGGTTGTCGAGGCCCGTCGCGCCCGCGTAGGCGATCGCCTCGTGGTTGGAGCCCTCGTCCAGTTCGGCGTCGCCGACCAGCACGTACACGTGGGACGCCGTCAGGCCCTGCGCCCGCAGGCCGAGCGCGGTGCCCACGGCGAGCCCAAGGCCGTGCCCGAGCGAGCCCGAGCTGATCTCCACACCCGGGATGAGCAGCCGGTCGGGGTGGTGACCCAGCCGGCTGTCCGGCCCGGCCAGGTCGTCCAGCCAGTCGCCGGGGAAGAAACCCTTTGTCGCGAGTACGGCGTAGTAGGCCGCGGGACCGTGGCCCTTCGACAGCAGGAAGCGGTCCCGGTCCGGGTCGTCCGGCCAGGTCGGGTCCACCCGCAGGACCCGGTCGTAGAGGACCCACAGCACGTCCAGTGTGGACAGTGCGGCGGGTTCGTGTTTCTCGTCTCCGGTCACTCTTCGCAGCGCCGCCATCAGTTCGGCGGGACGGCTCGTGGTCGCCACAGTCATGCAACTAGGCTGCAAGTTGAAGTTCACTTCAACTCAAGAGGCTGTGATGCAGGACCTACTGACGATCGGGGAGCTATCGGCGCGCAGCGGAGTCGCTCCGTCGGCGCTGCGCTACTACGAGCGTCTCGGCCTCATCAGCGCCACCCGCACGTCGGGCAACCAGCGGCGGTACCCCCGGGCCATGCTCCGCCGGGTCGGCTTCGTCCGGGTGTCGGCTCAGGTGGGCGTGCCCCTGGACGAGATCCGCCGGGCGCTCGATTCGCTGCCCGCTGGGCGTACCCCCAACAAGGCTGACTGGGCACGGCTGTCACGCGCGTGGCGAAGCCGGCTGGACGCGCAGATCGCGCTCATGGAACGCCTGCGTGACCAGCTCGACGGGTGCATCGGCTGCGGCTGCCTGTCGCTGAAGAGCTGTGGGCTCTACAACCGTGACGACGAGCTGGCTCTGGAGGACTCCGGGCCGGTCAGGCTGCTTCGCCGTTGATGTCGTCGGTCACCAGGAGCACCTTGCCGATGTGCTCGTTGGACTCGACCAGCCGGTGTGCCTCGGCAGCGTTGCGCAGCGGCAGCCTGGCGTAGATCACCGGCTTGATCTTTCCCTCGTCGATGAGCGGCCACACCTCCTGGTGGACGGCTTTGACGATCCGTGCCTTCTCGCCGGCGGGGCGCGAGCGCAGCGCGGTGGCCGCGATGGTGCCCCGCTTCGCGTGCAGCGCGCCCAGGTCCAGCTCGGCCTTGCGGCCGCCCTGCAGGCCGATCACCACCAGCCGGCCGCCGGTGGCGAGGGCCTTGACATTCCTGGCCAGGTAGGCGGCGCCGATGATGTCGAGGATGACGTCGGCGGATTCCTCGCTGAAATCCTCACTGGTGTAGTCAATGGTCTTGTCGGCGCCCAGCTCCGCCAGCTTGTCGTGCTTGGCCTTGCGGGCGGTCGTCACCACTCTCGCGCCGAGCGTCTTGGCGAACTGGATCGCGAATGTGCCGATGCCGCTGCCGCCGCCGTGGATCAGGACCGTCTCCTGCCGCCTCAGGTGCGCGACGTCGACCAGGTTGGACCACACCGTGCAGGCGACCTCGGGCAGCGACGCCGCCTCTTCCAGGGTCACATTCTGGGGTCTGGGCAGCACGTGTGCGGCGTTGACCGCCACCTTCTGCGCGTACCCACCGCCGCCGAGGAGGGCGCAGACCTCGTCGCCCGGCTTGAGGTGGTGGACCCCTTCGGTTGTTTTGACGACGGTGCCCGAGCACTCCAGGCCGGGGTAGGGCGGGGCGCCCGGCGGCGGCGGGTAGACGCCCTGGCGTTGCAGCAGGTCGGCGCGGTTGACCGCGGTAGCCCGGACGTCGATGAGCACCTCGCCCGGCTGCGGCTCGGGGTCGGGCACCTCCGTCCAGGTGAGGACGTCGGGACCACCGGGCTGGGAGATCGTTACCGCGTACACGGTGTCTGACGTTAGCCCGTCCGCGCGCCGGCCTCCCCGGGGGTCAATGATTTTTTGGTACGGCGTGCGTGCGTCTCCTGGTGGCGCAGCCCGTCGAAGATGATCGTCAGGGTGCGGCGTTGGAGGTCCTCGTCCCATCGGCCGCTCAGCGCGCCCTGGCACTGCGCGACGAGCAGGGCCATGACGTCGCCGATCCCCACGTCCCGCCGGATGGCGCCAGCGGCCTGGGCGCGGTCGAGCAGCGCCTCGAGCGCGCCGCTCAGCCCATGGAGCGCCTTGTCGGGCCGCACATCGACGCCAGTATCCGCCAGCAGATCAACGACGGTCGCGGTCGCCGCCGACTGCGCGACGATGTGGCTGAAGAATGTGAACAGCGCGGTCGCGGGATCGCCGGTGGCGCTCAACGTGGTCGCCTCGTCGGTCAGCCGCTCGCGAAGATTCTTCATGATGGCCGACAGCAGGGCTCCCTTGGTGGGGAAGTGCCGGAAGATCGTCCCGATCGCCACGCCGGCCCTGGCCGCGACCTCCTCGGTCGACGCCGTGGCGCCTTTTTCGGCGAAGACCTCTTCGGCGGCCTGGAGGATGCGGACCCGGTTGCGTTGGGCATCCGCGCGTAGCGGCTTGTCCTGCTGGGCGCCTGGCTGTTTCCCGCGCGGTTTCTCCCGGCGGACGGGCGGCTCCTCGCCGCCGGGCTCGCCGGACGGGGTGGATGCGGCTGCTTTGGTTGGCATGGTCTTCCGGCTGTCCTGACGGCTCGTTGACAAGATGAGTTGGCACTCATTATCTTGGGTCAGAAGTCGAGTGTTGGCTCATTTTAGTCTCTTGGATAGGGGCGTGCCATGCGGACATCAGCGAGCGGCGTGGCGATCGTCGGCCCGCGCGAGGCGTGCGAGCGGTTCCGGGCCAACGTGCTTGCCGGGCAGGTGGGCCTGCACGGCGATCTGCTCGCGGCCGACGCCGTCATCGAGCTGCCCTTCGCACCGCCGGGCAGGCCCCGACGGTTCGAAAGCCGAGAGGAGTTCATGGCACTCGCCGGCCGGGCAAGAGCGGCGTTTCCGGTCAGGTTTGAGGAGTTTCGCAATGTCGTGATCCACGAGACCGCCGATCCCGAGGTCATCATCGCCGAGTACGAGCTGGCAGGGACCGTGACGACCACCAACCGTCGCGCCCATGCCGCCTTCGTCATGGTGCTGAAAGTCCACGATGGACAGATCGTCCACTGTCGGGAGTACCAGAACGTCCTGGCGATCGCGGAGGCGCTCGGCCGGTCGCCCGCGCTCTCGGTGGGTCCCGATGGCCGGTCCTAGCGGGCATCGTGTTGCGCACCCACCGACCAGCCGTGACCGGGGTCGGCGCGGGATGGCACACTAGGCACGGCTGCGGGCTGGTCGCGGATCGGGAGCGATACCTGATCGAAGCAGGACGGACCGTGGCGTTGGAGGGCTCGCCTAGAGGTCGATTGATCGGACTGACATGACTGATCATGACCCGGCCGACATCATCGCGGTTCTCGGTCACCCCTTTGGTGACGTCGACATGCCCTTGACCAAATGGATGGCCCGAGGACCGGGGCCGCGGCCTCTCCTCCAGCCGATCGCCGCGCGGTCGCGGAGCACCGACGAGCCGCTGCCGCTGACCGTGATCCCGCTGGAGTACCGGAACGACAAGGAATCTCGGCGGCTGATTGCCGAGGGAAAGATCAAGTCACCGCGGCCGCCGATGTCCAGGGGCGGAGGCGAGTGAGTGCGGCCTCGATCCAGTGGGCGGCGCACCGGATATGGCGGTCGCGGGTGTAGCGGCCGAGGCTGGACCTGATGGTGGCGCGAGCGTTGGCGGGTCGAGGGCCGATGGCGGTCGATTGTGCGCACCGCCGGTCAGCGACCGATTCTGAGTCTGCGTTGAGGGCGAAGAGCAGACGATGAACGGGCGCATCGAGTCGGCGTTTGGCGTCGGCGGTGAGGATGGCACACTAAGCACGGCTGCGGACCAGTCACGGACCGAGAGCGAGGAATCGGATCATGGTCCGGCCAAACCTGCAGCCTAGGAGGGCTCGCCTAGAGGCCGATGGCGGCGGTCTTGAAAACCGCTATGGCTGGTGACAGTCATCGTGGGTTCGAATCCCACGCCCTCCGCTCCATCTGCACCACAGCGACGCTGACCTGCCTGTACTTAGGTTCGTCCCGTCTGCGCCCCGGTCCGGTCAGGTCTCACTGTGTCCCACGGTCGACAAGCATTTGGGGGCGCATCAGGGGGAAGATCGTCAAAGACGCCCGGGTGGGTCATGCTGGACTGATCTTGGCGTCTTACCGCTTGGCCGCTCGTACCTGTCATCGTTGTGGCGTGTTTGTAGACGGCTTCGAACAGGTCTCAACGAGATCTCGGGCGATCACCCGGGACCGGGGTTCGACCCCGCCCCTGCCCACCAATCCTTCGCCGGGTTGACGAAGCGGTGACCAGCGGAAACGCCGGTCGCCGTCTTTGTATCCGGCGTCCGGTACATCCACCGTGGTCGACCCTTGGTGACCGCTATTGGCCCATGATCGCTGTTCGATGTTGCACGTTCGTTGCACGTTCGATCATGACTCAGCTGATCTCCTGAATGCTAACTGCCGGCCGTGCGGCTGGATGCGGTCGCGTAGAGGTCAGCGGGTGTCGTCGGTCCTCGTGCGGCTCCTTGTGGTCGCTTCGGCTGCCGTAGTCCAGGTTGTTCGCTGGTCTGCGGCGCCTGGTCTAGGGACGGGCTTGCCGGTGCCGCCTACGCTCCCGGATCAACGCAACGGTCAACGCGGCCACGAGGATCATCATGCCGGTGATTAGTCCGGTGATTAGTGACGTTTGCCATGCCGGCAGGGGCCACGAGCCGGTGGCGCTGGGCGGCTTGCCGGTCCACCGGGCAGACGTCAGTGCAGGCAGAACTCGTTGCCTTCCGGGTCGCACATGACATGTGTCAGCGGCCCCCGGTCGCTATGCGTCTCGATCAGCCGCGCACCGAGCCCTACCAGGCGTGCAACCTCGGCCGCCTTCTGGTCGGCATCGACGTGGATGTCAAGATGCACCCGGTTCTTGGCGATCTTGCCCTCCGGTACGCGCTGGAAAAAGACCCGGGGCTCGACACCCGCCGGATCTCCACATGCCGCCACGTCCCGGAACGCGGAGCGCTCGTTGACCACGATCCTGTCATCCGTGGACATGCGACCGTCGACGATCAACTGGTCGACCAGCGCCGAGTGGTCTTCCATCGCAGTGCCGAGCACCTGCGCCCAGAACGCGGCCTGAGCGTGGGGTCGGCACAGTCGAACGTCACCTGCGTTCTCATCGGCAAGCATCCTGCCAGACCGCGCGGTCAATCACGACCACACTTCTGAGACACTTCCTAACCCCCGCCTTGCAAATCCGGCTCCGGTCTGTCATCTGTTGTCAGCGGTTGTCGTCCAGTGGCTAGACGCGCAGGTCAGTTCTCATCGAGGCTCGTTGATCACCAAATGGCGCCGGCGCGTTCGATGCCTCTTTGCTGCCTCCCGAGCCGAGCCGTCGACGGCGGAATTTGAACCCCTAAAGCCGCGAGCCCATCACCAGATCAACCGCAATCGGGCAGATAGCGGCTCTGAGCTGGGCCTCTTCTCTCAACGCTTCTCACTCTCCCGCGCAACCTCGTGCTCTCAGTTGTGCCGAATCTGTGCCCGTTGATCTCCACTGGCCGTAGGCCGACGCAACGGGGCACGAACTAGCGCGCTTAATTACGACCGCACACTCAGCTCAAACGTGTTATCCTGGTCCCAATGTCCCTAGGTAACACTCTTGAGGTGGTCGCAGTGATGGCGTCAGCGGAGAAGATTGAGCGCGTTCAACTCGGTGTTCGTATGGAGACACGTCTCGTCAAGGTCCTGAAGGGTCTGGCTGAGTACAACAACGAGACCCTCGGCGAGCTGTTGGAAAAGATTGTCCTCCACTCGTTTGAACCGGTGCCTGGCGATGAAGGCGAGTCATGCGCGAGCCCGCACAGCAAGGCGGCACTGCGGGCGATCGAAGAGCTCAAGCGGGTCTACGGGCTGGACTACGAGGTACACGCCACGCGCAGTTTTGCCAAGCAGCCCAACGACGAATAACGGGCCTTACACTCGAACCTCCTCTTAAGCCCAACCGCTCCGCGCAACCATCCACCCACGGCGACGGCCGCACAGATTTCGGCCATCCCGGAGCTGGAGGCCCCCGCCGGAGGCAACACCCACCGCGGTGCGCACCCCGCTACGGCGCGGCGTGCCGGTCACGCTGCGCGTCCAGCTCGCCCGCCCGGCCGGCTGCCGGCCCACCTCGATCATGTGCCCTCGGCGCTGTCCGTTCCTCGGCGGCCCCGCGGGCATCTCGCTGTCCGCGCCAGCCGATGGGCGTCGGCCTGGTCGCCGCCGAGCGACAGCGGCAGCGGCGACCGGGCGCCCGATCGGCGGCGCGTGCGGCCCGTTTCGGGCTGCCTTGAAGCCGTACAGAAAGTTCTCACAGCAGGTCGGCAGCCGGTCGGCAGCCGGTCGATCGAATGCGAGGTTCGAGAACAGGTGGCGCACAGGTCCACCGAGTTGCGCGCGATAGTCGAGGCGGCTCGGGCAGACCCCGGCATGTGGTGACCTTCCCGCACGAGTCTCGCCGCGACCTGGTGAGTGATGAACGTACGACCTGTCAGCGGGGCCACGGGTACGGATCGAGCTGGCGTGACCTGCATCAGGACTGGTTGCCGTGCCGCTGCGGCGGTCACATGGTTTATGTGTGCTTGAACCACGCGGTATTGCATCAGATGCAACCATTGGTCAACTTGCGATGGGTCGGGATCGGCTTTTCAGCAGTGGCGATCGCATCTTCGCATTCGAGGCGATCACGCTCGCGATCAGCAGGTCGTGGCGTAGCCGTAACGATGTTGTATCTGATGCAACCTCCGTGTGCGAGGCGAGATGCCGGGCTTGGGGTGTCGACGAGTTTCGATCATGTTCGGTACCGCCAGATCTGCACGGTGCGCCGCAGCGTGTGGCAGGCGAGGAGGTCGCCGGCGGTCTGGCAGTCCCGGGAGACCACCCGCGGGAGGTAGCCCAGCAACGACGGCGCGCGGTATCTGGGGTCGAGGGTGGCGAACCAGAAGCGGCCGTACTGCCTGGTGTCTGGCCGGACCGCCAGCCTGATGCGCGCTGCCGCGGTGTCGTAGACCGGCGTCCAGCCGCTCATCTGCATCAGGACCCGGCCGGTCCGCGCGTCCAGCAGGCCCATCGACATCCCGGGCTGGTGGGCGACGGCGAGCAGGTGATCGCGGTCGATCATCTCACCGATTTGCCACCGGCCGGCACGCCAGGCCACCGCCCCGGTCGCCGGGTCGACCGCGGTCAGAGCGTCGACGCCGGCCAGGCAGACCATCGGCCCACACACGTCGGGGTAGCCGTAGAAGTCCCCGGTGACCGTCCACTGCGGGGTGAACGTGGCCAGATCAAAGGCGGCCAGCATAGCCGTGCTCGCGCCCTGCGGGCGCACCACCAGCACCCGGCCGCCGACCACGGTCACCTGGGCCGGCATCCGCTGCGCCACGTTGGCGCCCTCGGGCACCGTGTCGCCGGGCTGGTCGCTGGGTGGGTGCAGGCCGCCCAACCGGCCGGCGGCGAGCATCGCGCCGGTCTGCTCGGCGAGCAACTCGACCGCGCCGTCCGGCGTGGTCAGCAGCACCCGGACCGGGTCGGACAACGCCGCGCCGTGGATCAGCCGAACGCCACCGCCCTCGGGCACCGCCCGCGACCAGATCGTCTGGCCGGTACGCAGGTCGGCCCCGCGGACCACCATTTCGCCAGAGGCGCTGTGGTCGAACAGCAGGCCCTGAGTGCTGCCCGCCGCGGCGTGCGCGACGTGCGTCGACGTGCTCGACCACAGCAGCCGACCGGTACCCGCGTCCAGCGCCATCGTCTGCGCCGCGCCGGGACCGTTGTCGTGCGTGGCCGCGAGCACCACCCGAGCGCCGGGCGCCAACCACAGCTCCCGTGGGACCTCCGGGATCCGGGTCCGCCAGCGCACCACGCCGCCGGGCAGCGCGTGCGCCGCGACGACACCATGCCAGGTGCGGCCGGCGACGACGCTGTCCGCACGGTCGGCGACGAAGACGCGGCCCGGACTCAGCACGATCACGGGGGCCAGGTCGATCGGGATCTCGGCCAGCGCGACGAACGCCGGCCGGACCGGCTCCGCGCCACCCACGAGCAACACGGCGGCCACTGCCACCAGCGTGACCAGCAATCGGCGCGTCAATCCCGGCCGAGCCGGCCGGTCGTTGTCCGCGATCGACCAGTCCTGGCCAAGGTCGATGACCACCGCGTCCGCCACGCGCCCATCCGTCCCGCGTCCTACCCGAAGCGTCGCACTCCGACGCTGATGCCGCCAGATCCGCGCCAAATGGGCTCGTCGGACCCATGCGGGCCTGGAGATGGCCTCGGGCTCGGCGGGTCACCGCGGCCGCGGACGCTTGGTCGAACAACCCCACAACGGCGTCCGCGACGCTACCCCCGGCAGCATCTGCTCCATCGATCACGAGGCGAGGCGATCCGCGTCGGCCTACTGGCTGCTGCACTCTGATCCACAACTGGGAGGAATAGCGCAGGTCCGGAATACATGCTCGCCACCGGTTGCATCCGGCGACGGCGCGCCGTGTGGCGATGAAACGGATCGAGCCGGTCGTCTCGTACGACTGCAATGTGGTGTGGCCTCGGACCATCGGGTAGGGAGCCGGGCGCCGGTTCGGTCAAGGTGCTGACATCTGGAACCGTCCGTCGCATGGCATACGGTTGTCTGCGTGTCAGCCGAGTCCTTGTTCAGGCAGCCGTACTTGCGCTCGCCCGTGGAGACCAGGATCGGTACGAGGGGCACGTCGCACAGCTCGCACCACATCAGGCCCCGCAGCACATACGGATCGTCATCGCCGCCCCGTCGCGGCAGAGAGCTGCGCTGCGAGTTCATCGACAGTCCTCGGGGCTGATTCGAGTCGACCAGAAGTCGAGCTTGGCGAACGTGATTGGCCCGCAGTCGGGACCATGGATGTCACCGGGCAGCCAGTGACAGCTAGGGCACAGCGGGACACTGCCCGACCCCTCGACGGGAGCGGACGCTCGAACTACCGGCAGTGGCGCCGTCTGTTCGGTTGTCCAATGGACTGCGGCCGGCCCGGACGCTGGGGGGCCAAACTGGCGCGGATCCACCCCGGCGGCGGCGATCACGCTGAGCGCGTGCGGCCGCACCGGGCACATCAGGGTGCCGCAGGCCGGGCACTTGCCGTCCCGTGCGCCGTGGCGTTTGTAGTGCTCCACCCCGGTCGCAAACAGCGCCGAGCTTGGATCGACAGTCGGCACGACTACGGCTGTTGTCGCCATATCTTCGCGGCCTCCTCGATATGAATGCGGAATGCCTCGTGCGCGTGGGCGTCGTCCAGCCCGGCATAGCCCCAGCGCCCGCACGAGCACGTGGCAATGACGCCCAACTCGTCGCGCGCCACATCGACCAGGGCGTTTGGCCCGGCTTCGCCCAAGTCGTCAGACAGCGCGTTTGCCGGAAGCGGCCAAGACGGCCACCTGTCGTCGCCCTACCACGGAACTTCGCCGGCGCGTGCCCGCTCCAACAGGTGCGCCGCATCTCGGCTCGTCCACCCGGCCGCCTCGAGTACCCGCGCGCCCCAGCGCGCCAGACCGCACGGGAACACGGCGTGGCAATTCCTGCATAGCCGGCCGCTCGGCCAGTCCTCGCCTTGGTGGATGACCACCGCCTTTTGGCCGTACCGCAGGTTCTGTTCCGCCATGACGCGTTCCAACAAGTACTCGTCCATCGCGTCCGTTATGATCTGCGCCTCGGGAGCGCCACTACCGGCCACCGCTTCGCCCCCCTCGCCGAAGTTCGTCTGAAGCGGCACCGAGACGCGCGGGGTTGACGCCCATGCCCACAAGGCGGGAGCACTGCCTGGCGGGGGTACCCCTCAGGCGCCCTTGCCAGCACCCGTCCCGATGCCATGCAAGCGGTTTGCCAATAGCTCTGCTGCCCGCCTGGCTACTACATCGGGTCTTGGCGTGGCAAGCCGAGCCGAAGCCACCTCTGCTACCACCGCAGCCGTGCAAGCCGACCCGAGGTTGCCGCCGTTACCACCGCATGTCACCTCACCTCCTCCCGCCCCGAGAGGAGGTTCGGAGTCACCAGACTCTCCACAGCCGAAGGGACCGTGAGCGCGGTCAGGCCTTTCGATCCGCTGGCGATCGCGAACCGGGTGTCGACGGTGTTCGGGATCTTGTACGCGTGGTGGGCGTAGCCGTACGCCTTGGCGAATTCGATCTCGTCTCGGCGGTCAACGGCCACCACGCCAGCGAATCCGGTCTCGTCGGCGATCGAGTCGACGGCCTCCGGCAAGGGCAGCATTCCGGGAGAGTACATCTGTGGCGTTTCGCGCGGCAGTCCGTTTCCAAAGCCCTTTTTGAGGCTGTCCGCGCCATGGTGACCAGCGAGGCGCATGCCAGATGAGAGCCGCACCGAACCACGGTGACAAAGCTGATTATGGCACGGAAGGAAAGGCGCCCAATCCGGCAAGTAGCGTTCCCGATCGAATGACTCTCCTGGCCGTTGTGCGTCCGATGCACCTGGTCAAGGGTCCGCCCTCAGGTAGCGGCCTGCGCCAGCGATCATCGTTGCGTTAGACTTGCTGCACGGACTGCTCCGAGCAACAAGGTGGTGTTGCGTCGATGACGAGTTGGTACGAGTCGCTGGTTGATCGCCAGATCCGCGAGGCGCAAGAACGCGGCGAGTTCGACAATCTGCCGGGCGCGGGCAAGCCGCTGCCGGGAATTGA
>WNGE01000042.1_pt1 | contig 135371 bp, 123 predicted proteins | sample 5400651 | NCBI WGS metagenome assembly WNGE01 (sample SAMN13153370, study PRJNA577476) | soil metagenome | isolation source: 60 cm soil or saprolite under grassland replicate 2 | place: USA:California | collected 2016-06-15 | reverse complement strand
GCGGCCAGGGTCTACGCTGTGGCCAGCGGCCACCGCAAGATCATCGCGTTTCGTCACAAACCGGGATGATCAAACGGTGGCCGTCTCACATCCAGCACCGACACGCCGGAAGATCACGATCTACTGCTGGAGTACTAGGGCACCAACCAACCCGATCAGGGCAAGCAACAATTGATCACGCTTGACTCCTAAAGCTGGCGGCGGTGCGGATGCCGGGAAGTAATCACTGGGCCCGGAGGGCACCGCCACCACCCTCAACAGCCAAACCCAGTCGCCCTGCGGGCACTCAGAGCCTTAACCATCAGACTTGCCGCACGCTCCCTTCCGGCGATACGGCGGTAGGCGCTGCACACTCGACCGGATCGGAGTCACATCCGTTGCCGGCGATGAACGCGGCTGCCCCGGCGCGAACCCGCGTACCCGGCCTGGGGTCCACCACCCACGCATACGCCACCCGCAGTATGGGCAACAACCCGCCAAGGCTTGCAGCGCCGAGTGTGGTACATGACCTTCGCTCCGACCGGTCAGACCTGCGTGCGCCGCATATCCTGATTCTTATGAAGGCCAGCCAGAAAGGCTCAGGAGCGTGAATGGTGACACTGATTTGCCAGACCACGCGTTGACCGTGGGTCGCCGCATCCAACTGTTGCGGGAGCGGCGGGGAATGACGCGCGCCCTTCTGGCGGGCCTGGTCGGGAAGTCGGAGAGCTGGGTTAAAGCCATTGAGAAAGATCGGCTTCAGCCTCCCCGGCTGCCAGTGCTCATTCAATTGGCCGAGGTGCTACGTGTCCGGAACCTCGCTGACCTCACTGGTGACCAGTCCATGCCCGTGCGGATGTTCACAGGGCCCGGCCACCCGGCCCTGCCGTCCGTGCGGGAGGCGATCAACGCATTCCCCCTCTGGCACTACCAACCTCTGCCGAGCGTGGACCACCTCCGGCTGCGGCTGGCCCGTGCGTGGCGTGCGCGGCACGCATCACCGGATCACCGCACGGTTCTGGGTGGTTTGCTTCCTGGACTGATCGAAGATGCGCAGGCGCTGGCGAGGTTTGGCCATGACCGGCGTGCCGGGCACGAACTGCTGGCGGAAGTGTTAAACCTCTCGCAAATGTTCTTGGCGTACCAGCCTGACGCCTCCCTGCTGTGGCGCGCAGCTGAGCGGGCGATGCTTGCGGCACAAGAATCTGAGAGTCCCGAGGCGATTGCGGGTTCGGTATGGTTCTTGGCTCAGGCGCACCGAGACGCTGGGGACTTTGACGCGGCATATGACATCAACATGCGGGGGCTGGAATATCTAAGCCCGCTGGTTTCTGATGGCGGCCCAGCCCTCCTCGCCTGGTGGGGTGCGCTGCAGTTCGAGGTGGCCTACACAGCCGCGCGATCCGGTGATCGCGGGGACGCATGGAACCATTGGGACGAGGCCGACCGGATCGCTTCCCATCTGCCAGAGAATTACTACCATCCCGCGACATCGTTCTCGCGGGTGATCATGGGTGCTCACGCGGTCACAGTCGGAGTCGAACTACGTCAGGCAGCCGAGAGTGTCCGCCAGGCCCAGCGCACGGTGGCAGCGGCGATTCCATCGAGACCGCGCCGGGGGCGTCACCTTATTGAAGCGGCGCGAGCTTACCACCTGCGAAATGATCTGCCGATCTCGTTGGCGCTGTTGTCCGACGCGTTCGAAGCCGCCCCGGAGACGATCCGTTACAACGGCTATGCCCGGCGCCTTGTTCTGGAGATGTTGAGCGACGGGCCTGCGGGCCTGCATAGTCAGGCGTCAGAACTGGCCGCGAAGATCGATCTCTACGCCTGAGCGCAAGGGGGTACAAAGTGTGCCCCGCGAACTCCACGCCTTGTCCTAGCTTCATCCTCCATGACTAGAGGGAATGGAGCGGCTGCAGTACGTGACGGCGCTGCGGTAGGCGATGACATGGGCCAAGCCGGGCTGGAGAGGCTCGCCACAGAGCTGAACGGCGGTGATTACGCGGCACGGCCGGTGACGCCGCATAGTCGGCGGCCGTCTGTATTGAGCATCATCGAGGCTATTAAGCTCCCAACCGGCACCGACTGCGCCCGCGCGATCGGCGAGGGTTTGCACAAATGATCTACAACGTGACAGAGCCGCCGTGCGGCGCCCGGTGCTCGATGCGTGGATGCGCGACGGTCGCCCAGGTCCGCGTGATCATTCCTGCGTCGCGCTTCGAGGTGGACGCGGTTGATCACAGCCAGGACCCGTCGACGTTCGATACGTGCGAGTGGCATTGGCCCGCGATGCGGGCTTCCTGCCTAAGCAACGGGCACCGCATCGTGGACGCCACGGGCGACATCGGTGAGCTCGCCGCCGACTTCCCGCAATGCAGCATCTTCTCAAGCGATGGCGGCCGGCTGTACGCCTCGGCGCGGATCGGCAGCTCACGGCGGCGCACTACGGTGCACGCCTGGCTGGTGGGGCAGCTGCGTGCGCAGCTGACACAGTTCCCGTCGGCCTGTTACGGCTGAGCTGTTTGTCCCTGCCCGGCGGCAGTGCGCTGGCAACGTCTGTTGCCGCCGGGCGGGCCGCAATGTCACGACCAACCGAACGGAGCGAGGCCCGCCGATGACGATGACGTTGGGCAGGTTACGCCTGCCCCCGGTGCCGGTGGCGGCTAAGCGATGAACGCTGCTGACCCGCTGGTGGTGCGGGCGTTTGACGACGCGGCCAGCCGGTACGACCGGACCGGGGCGGCCCTGGCCGGGCCGGTCGCGCGGACGCTCGTGGAGGTTGCCGGGCTGACCCGCGGTCACCGCGTGCTGGACGCCGGCTGCGGCGCGGGCGCGGTGCTGGTGCGCGCGGCCCGGGTGGTGCGGCCGGGTGAGGTGACCGGCATCGACCTGTCCGCGCGGATGCTCAAACGCGCCCAGGCCGCCAGCCGGGCGCTGGCCAACGTCCGGGTCCGGTTAGCCGACGCGGCCAGCCCGCCGTTTGCGCCGGGCAGTTTCGACGCGGTGCTGGCCAGCCTGGTGCTGTACCTGCTGGCTGACCCCGGCGCGGCGCTGCGCCGCTGGCATGACCTGCTCACCCCCGGCGGCACCCTCGCGCTGTCGTGGCACCTGGCGCCGGACCCGCGGTGGGTGGCGGTGTATGCCGCCGTGGACCGCTACGCCACCGGCGCCACCGGCAACCCCGGGCTGGACAGCTACCTGGGCCGCCTCGGCGGCCGCCGCCAGGTGGAGGACCTGCTGCGCCGCTGCGGCTACACCGAGGTCACCACCACCGCCGGCGCCATCGAGGTGCGCTATCGCGGGCCCCGGCACTGGTGGGACACCGCCTGGTCCGACGCCCCCAGACTCGCGTGGCAGCAGATCCCCACCACCACCCGCGACGCCGCCCGCCGCGACGCGTTCACCCTGCTGGACCAGCTCCGGGAACCCGGCGGGTCGCTGCTGCACCGCCCGCAGATCGGCTACGCCGCCGCCCGCCGCCCGCCCGCACCGCCATGACCCCCGCACAAGAGCGGGCCGCCGCGCCGGGCGGGTATGGCGGCGCTGCCGCCAGGCTGACCCGGTTGCTGTCCAGCGACCCGCCTTGAAACGGCCGGGCGGGCACGGCCCCACCCGCTGACCCACTCCGTGGCGCTGGCGTTCCGCGCCTGCCCGGTCACCACGCCGCGCGGCCAGCCGAACCAGCGCCACGCCGGACAGCGGCCCGGTCCCGGCCGCGCGGCCCTAGCCACTAGATCACCCCACCCATCAATTCTGGAGTTCCCCCGTGGCCGACACCACACCCCCCGAACCCGCCCCCCTCATCGACTTCACCGTGCCGCATTCCGCGCGGATCTGGAACTACTGGCTGCGCGGCAAAGACAACTTCCCCGCCGACCGCGACGCCGGCGACGCCTACGCCAAGATCTTCCCCCGCATCACCGAGATCGCCCGCGCGTCCCGGTGCTTCCTCGCCCGCGTGGTCCGCCACCTCGCCGCCGACGCCGGCATCCGGCAGTTCCTTGACATCGGCACCGGCCTGCCCACCGTCAACAACACCCACCAGGTCGCCCAGGCCGTCGCACCCGAATCCCGCATCGTCTACGTCGACAACGACCCGCTGGTGCTGTCGCACGCCCGCGCGCTGCTGACCAGCACCCCCCACGGCGCCTGCCACTACCTCGAAGCCGACCTGCGGGACCCTGCCAGGATCCTTACCGAAGCGGCCCGCCTGCTGGACTTCACCCAGCCCATCGCGCTGATGCTGATGGGCATCATGGGCCACATCCACGACCAGCACGCCTACCCCATCGTGCGCCGGCTGGTGGACGGCCTGCCACCCGGCAGCTACCTGGCCTTATACGACGGCAGCAACGTCAACCCCGCGTTCAACCAGGCCCAAGACGGCTACAACCAGACCGGCGCCGCCCCCTACTGGCTGCGCAGCCCGGACCAGATCGCCCAGTTTTTCGACGGCCTGGACCTGGTCCAGCCCGGTGTAGTGCCGTGCTCCCGGTGGCGGCCCGAACCCAGCCGGTTCGGCGACCCGGCCGAGGTGGAGACATTCGGTGGCCTGGCCCGCAAACCCGGAGCCCGCCAAACCAGCGCCGCCGCGCTGCCCCGCCACCATGAGCCCGACCAGCAGCCCAACGGCATCACGGCATGACCTCGGCCGCCCTCACCCGCCCCGCGTGGCCCGTTCCGGGCCGCCGACCCCTGCGGCTACGAGCCGAACGCTGACCCCAATACGCGGCCGACGAGCGTGTGCCGCAGTAGCCTCGCGGCAGCCGTTAGGGATCAGTGGTCAGGACTCGGGGACGAGCCAGAGGACGCCGAGCGGTGGGACGGTCAGCGTCGCTGACGCCGGTTTGCCGTGACAGGGCTCGTCCACCGCTTCGATCAGCCCAAGATTGCCGACGCCGCTTCCGGCGTACACCCCGGCATCGGTGTTGAGCACCTCGCGCCAGCGGCCCGCGCGCGGCAGGCCGACGCGGTAATTGCGGTGCGGGACCGCGGAGAAGTTCGCGATGCACGCGAGCATGCCGCCGTCGCCGGCGAAGCGCAGGAACGACAGCGTGTTACCGCCGGCGTCGTTGGCGTCGATCCATTCGAACCCCGCCGGGGAGGTGTCCTGGCGCCACAGCGCGGGCGTGGCCGAGTAGGCGGTGTTCAGGTCGCGCACAAGCTGCTGGACCCCGCGATGGTAGTCGTCGTCGAGCACCCACCAGTCAAGCCCACGCTGCTCGGACCATTCGGCGCCCTGGCCGAACTCCGAGCCCATGAACAGCAGTTGTTTGCCGGGATGCGCCCACATGTAGGCGAGCAGCCCGCGCAGCCCGGCAAAACGCCGCCAGTCGTCGCCCGGCAGTTTGCCGAGCAGCGAGCCCTTGCCGTGCACGACCTCGTCATGGGACAGGGGGAGCACGAAGTTCTCCGTGAACGCATAGATCAGCGAGAACGTCAGCTCATTGTGGTGGTAGTGCCGGAAAACCGGGTCATGGGACAGGTAGGCGAGGGTGTCGTGCATCCAGCCCATGTTCCACTTGAACCCGAACCCCAGGCCGCCGAGGTGGGTCGGCCGCGTCACGCCGGGCCAGGCCGTGGACTCCTCCGCGATCATGGAAACTCCCGGCGCCCGCCGGTAAGCCGTGGCGTTGGTTTCCTGCAAGAAGGAGATGGCGTCCAGGTTTTCCCGCCCGCCGTAGGCGTTCGGGCTCCATTCGCCGTCACGCCGCGAGTAGTCCAGGTAGAGCATGGAGGCGACCGCGTCGACCCGCAGGCCGTCGAGGTGAAATTCCTCCAGCCAGTACAGTGCGTTGGCGACGAGGAAATTGCGCACCTCGGTCCGGCCGAAGTTGAAGACGTAGGTTCCCCAGTCCGGCTGCTCGCCGCGGCGCGGGTCGGGATGCTCGTACAGCGGCGTGCCGTCGAAACGGGCGAGTGCCCAGTCGTCGCGCGGAAAGTGTGCGGGCACCCAGTCAAGGAAGATGCCGATGCCGGCCTGATGCAGCCGGTCCACGAGGTACCTGAAATCGTCGGGAGCGCCAAACCGCGCTGTTGGCGCGAAGTACGACGACACCTGGTATCCCCACGAGCCGCCGAACGGATGCTCGGCCACCGGCAGCAGCTCAACGTGCGTGAAGCCCATGCTGGTGACATAGTCGGTCAGCTCGTCGGCGAGCTGGCGGTAGGACAGGCCCGGCCGCCACGAGCCGAGGTGGACCTCGTACACGCTCATGGGCTCACGATGCGGGCGGCGCGCCGCCCGTGCGGCGAGCCAGGCCTCGTCCGCCCACGTGTAGTCACTGGTGTAGACGACCGACGCGGTGGCAGGAGGGCACTCGGCCGCTTGCGCCAGTGGGTCGGCCTTGAGCCGCCATTCGCCGCCGGGGGCGCAGATTTCGTACTTGTAGCGCGTGCCTTCGCCCACACCGGGGACGAAGAGCTCCCACACCCCAGCGCCGCCGAGCGAACGCATCGGGTGCCCGCGCCCGTCCCAGTGGTTGAAGTCCGCGGTAACCCGCACGCCCTGGGCGCTGGGCGCCCAGACGGCGAACGACGTGCCGGTCACCGGCCCGAAGGCGGCCGCTGCGGTGCCATTAGTCCCGAACGGCGGCCGCTGCGTGTCACCGGCCGGGAGGGTGCGGACATGCGCGCCAAGCACGTCCCACAACCGCTCATGTCGGCCCTCGCCGATCAGGTACAAGTCCATTTCGCCCACCGTCGGCAGGTGGCGGTAGGGATCGTCGGTGAGCGTTTCCCCGTCGGCACGGCCATCACCCGCCGTCGTTTCCTGGTAGGCGACCGCGATCCGGTAATCCGGCGTTTCGCCTGGCGGCAGAGTTGTCTCGAAGACTCCTTCGTGGACATGCCGCATCGGAAACCCGCGGCCATCGGGAAGCACAACGGCGACCGAGGCGGCCAGCGGGCGCAGTGCGCGAACGGTGATCCCGTCTGGCCCGGGGTGAGCACCAAGGATGGAATGCGGGTCGTGGTGCTGCCCGGCCACGATGCGGTCGATCTCACCCAGGCTGACCTGTGGCATGCAGCGACCACTCCTCAAAAAGGTGACAGCAGGCGGAGGCGGGCCGGCCCGCCGCGGGGGGCGGCGCAGTCATGCGGCCTCCAGGGTCTCAAGAGGTATGGCCAGCCATGACGGCCGGTGGCGCGCCTCGTAAAGGACCTCGTAGACGGCCTTTTCCAGCTCGAACGCGCGCAGCACGGTCTTTTCCATGCGCGGGTCCGAGCCGCTGGCCTCGGCGTAGCCCTCACAGAAGGCGGCACGGTTGCGCTGCGCCCAGGCGTGCGCGACGCCGCGGAGCCTGTCCCTATGCGGGTGGTCCATGAGCTGAGCTTGCGCGGCGTACTCGAAGGAGCGCAGCATTCCCGCGACGTCGCGCAGCGGGGAGGAAAGCGCCCGCCGCTGCGCCAGCGGCGCAGCGGGCTCGCCCTCAAAGTCGAGCACGACCCATCTGGTTTCCGTGCGCACCACCTGGCCGAGGTGGTAATCGCCGTGGATGCGCTGCACCCGCAGGGGCTCGTCGAGCTTCGCGAGATCATCGAAGGCCGCCTGGACCAGGTCCGCGTGCGGGCCCAGCGCGGGAACGGCGGCGCGCGCCTCGTCGAGCCTTCGTGACATCCGCCCGGAAATGACGGTAATAGCGTCCGAACCGAGCTGGTTGGTCCCGAAGGCCTCCGCGAGGTCACAGTGCACATCAGCGGTGGCCGCGCCCAGACGGTGCGCCTCGCCGGCGAAGTCGCCGCCGGCTTCGTCGGGGCGGATGCCATCCTGCGCGTAGAGATCCCGGACCGATGTCTGCGCCAGCGACCATCCATCGCTGGCGGTCCGCAGGTACTCCGACAGGATGGCGAGCGTCGTCACGGTGCCGTTTAGGTCCATTTCGATCCAACCGAACGGCTGCGCGATGTGCGCCGAGCCAACCCCGGCGAGCGCGCTCGTCACCTCAAGGTCGGGGTTGATGCCGGGCGTGACCTTACGGAAGAGCTTGAGGATCGCCTCCTGTCCATAAACCAGGCTCGTGTTGCTCTGCTCGCCGGTGAGCACGAGGCTTTCCAGGCTGGTGTTGATGCGCACGCCCGGAGAGCTGCGAAATCGCAGCCGCCCGTCATCGCGGCCGGCCGCAATCGAACGCAGCACGATCGTCATCAGCTCGCTGTCGTGGGCCGCATCGTAAACGGTGGTCTCGCCGCCGCGCCCAGCGACCCGGCCGATCATCGCGTGCCGCAGCCGGTCAGGCAGGGCGGTGCGCAGGCCGACGAGCACCTGGTACCTGTCCACCCAGCTGTCCTGCGAAACGGCGATGACGAGATGCCGCAGCGCCGGCTCGCTTGCTGAGTTGCCTGCGGTGAGATCGGTGTCGGTGACGATCGAAAGATCACGGATTGCGCGACCCTTGCCCGCGAACCAGCGCTGCTGGGGCAGCCATACGGTGAGGATCTCCTCGAGTTTCATGATGCTCGTCCTAGACCATCCCAACTGCTCTATGTCCGGATTTCCGGGCGCTGGCTGCACGAACACTTCCCAGCCAGCGCCCAGTCAATCCTGTCGCGCCGCGTGACCTGGCCTCACAGCAATTCGTCCTCCCGCGGAGGTGGGAGCTGGAACCAGTAGAAGCCGTGTCCCGGCAAGGTCAGCAGGTAGCTCAGCTCCCCAATCGGCGGGAAACGCACTCCGCCCATGCATTCGATTGGCGTGACTCCCCTGAACCGGCGCAGGTCGAGTTCCACCGGCTGGGGGAACCGGGACAGGTTGTTCACGCAGAGTATCCGGTCCGCACCTTCCAGGCCCATGCCGCTGCGCCCTTGCCCGCTCGGGTCGTATTCACGGACGAAGGCGAGCACGCTCGGGTTCGACGAGCTGAGCTCCTCATAGGAGCCCAGGCCGAAGACGGCGTGGCGCTTCCTGATCTCGATCATCCTCTTCGTCCAGTTGAGCAGCGACCCGGCGTTCTTCTGCTGCGCCTCCACGTTGATCGCCTGGTAACCGTAGATGGGATCCATGATCAACGGCAGGTAGAGCCGTGCCGGGTCACAATTGGAGAATCCGGCGTTGCGGTCCGGGGTCCACTGCATCGGAGTGCGCACCCCGTCGCGGTCACCGAGCCAGATGTTGTCTCCCATCCCGATCTCGTCGCCGTAGTAGACCACCGGCGACCCCGGCAGGGACAGCAGCAGTGCCGTGAAGAGTTCGAGCTGGTTACGGTCGTTCTCGAGCAGGGGTGCGAGCCTGCGGCGAATACCGATGTTGGCCTTCATCCGCGGGTCCTTCGCGTACTCGACGTACATGTAGTCCCGCTCGTCGTCGGTCACCATCTCTAGCGTGAGCTCGTCATGGTTGCGCAGGAAGATCCCCCACTGGCAGTGCTCGGGAATGGGCGGCGTCTGGGCCAGGATCTCCGAGATGGGGTAGCGCTGTTCCCGCCTTACCGCCATGAAGATGCGTGGCATCAGCGGGAAGTGAAAGGCCATGTGGCATTCGTTGCCGCCGGTCTCGGGGTCACCGAAGTACTGGACGACGTCGGCGGGCCACTGGTTGGCCTCCGCGAGCAGGACCTTGTCGGGGTAAAGCCGGTCCACCTCCGTGCGGACCCGCTTCAGGTACTCATGGGTCTCCTTGAGGTTCTCCGAGTTGGTCCCCTCCCGTTCGTACAGGTAGGGCACGGCATCCAGCCGGAAGCCATCGAGGCCGAGGTCCATCCAGAACCGCAGCACCTCGAGCATTGCTTCCTGGACTCTGGGGTTCTCGTAGTTCAGGTCGGGCTGGTGGGCGAAGAACCTGTGCCAGTAGTACTGACCGCGGGCGGGGTCGTAGGTCCAGTTGGACTGCTCGGCGTCGACGAAGATGACCCGCGCGTCGCGGAATTGCTGGTCGCCTTCTGACCAGACGTAGAAGTCGCCATAAGTGCCGTCCGGGTCGTGGCGCGACGCCTGGAACCACGGGTGCTGGTCGCTCGTATGGTTCATGACCAGGTCCGCGATGACCCGGATACCCCGGGCATGGGCCTCGTCGACCATCTCGACGAAATGCCCGATATTCCCGAACTCCGGCAGCACCGTCATGTAGTCAGCGATGTCGTACCCACCGTCGCGCAGCGGCGAAGAGTAGATCGGCAACAGCCATATGCAGTCGATACCGAGCCACTGCAGATAGTCCAGCCGTGACGTCAGGCCCTGCAGATCGCCGGTACCGTCGCCGTTCGAGTCGTGGAAACCGCGCACCAGAACCTCGTAGAACACAGCCCGCTTGTACCAGTGCGGATCCACCGGCTTGGTGGAGGCGAAGGGATCGGGTACCGGGTCAGCATGCATCGGCCCGAAACCGGACCCAAAGCTGGAGGTGACATGCCCCGATGCGATCGGGTCAGGCTGTCTGACCACTGACGTCTCCAATGAGTGCGGCTGGTGCTGTGCGGCATCGTTTGCCCGCGGTGTTGCCATTTTGTTTACTTGCGTCCGGCCGAGAGTGCCACACCCGCTACGGCTCCGCTGGCCGCACCGTCACCCTGAAAATGTGCGCCGGCTCCGCGGCGGGGTCAAGACGGACATAGTTGGCCTGGCCCCACCGGTACGACTGGCCAGTGAGCTCGTCCGTGACGACGAGCTCATCGCCGTCGCCACCGCCGAGTGCGGCCATGTCGAGCCATGCCGTCGCCTCGCGCGCCCGATGCGGATCGGTGTTCACGACGACGAGGACGGTGTCACCCGTGACCCGCTTCGAAAAGCAAATCAGCTCCGGCTGATCGACGTAATGAAAGCGTAGATTACGCAACAACTGCAGCGCGGGGTGCACCCGCCGGATCATGTTGAGTTTTGTGATGAACGGTGCGAGGCTCTCGCCGCGACGTTCCGCGGCCTCCCAGTCACGGGGCTTGTACTGGTACTTCTCTGAGTCCAGGTACTCTTCGCTGCCCGGGCGCAACGGCCTGTTCTCGCACAGTTCGTAGCCAGAGTAGACGCCCCAGGTGGGTGAGAGCATCGCCGCGAGCACGGCGCGGATCTTGAACGCGGCGGGGCCGCCATGCTGCAGGTAGGCGTGCAGGATGTCCGGGGTGTTGACGAAGAAATTGGGCCGCATGTAGGCGGCCGCGGGGCCGGACAGCTCATGAAGGTAGTTCTCGAGCTCATCAGGCCTGTTCCGCCAGGTGAAGTACGTGTAGGACTGGTGAAAGCCGATCCTGGCGAGGGAGTGCATCATCGCAGGCCGGGTGAATGCCTCGGCGAGGAACAGCACATCTGGATCCGTGGCGTGCACGTCGGCCAGTAGCCGGTCCCACATCGGCGGCGGCTTGGTGTGCGGATTGTCGACCCGGAAGATCCGCACACCATGGTCCATCCAGTGCCGGAGGATGCGGAGCACCTCCGCGTAAATGCCCTCAGGCTCGTTGTCAAAATTGAGCGGGTAGATGTCCTGATACTTTTTTGGCGGGTTCTCCGCGTACGCGACGGACCCATCCACGCGGGTGGTGAACCACTCGGGGTGCTCCTTGACCCACGGGTGATCGGGCGAGGTCTGCAGGGCGAAGTCCAGCGCGATCTCCATGCCGAGCGCCCTGGCCCGGGCGACGAACTCGTCGAAATCGGCGAGCGTACCGAGATCAGGGTGGACGGCGTCATGGCCGCCTTCGGCCGAGCCGATTGCCCACGGTGATCCAGGGTCGCCCGGCCTGGCCCGCAGGGTGTTGTTTCGCCCCTTGCGGTTGGTGAATCCGATCGGGTGGATCGGCGGCAGATATACGACATCGAAACCCATCGCCGCGATGGCATCGAGCCGCCGCGCCGCGGTCTGGAACGTCCCTGAGATCGGCTCCCTTCGGCCCATGGGGTCGATCTGCACACCCTGCGAGCGAGGGAAGAACTCATACCACGCGCCGTATAGAGCCCGCTTTCTGTGCACGATGACCGGGAACTTCCGCGACCTGGTGACGTGCTCGCGCAGCGGGTGCGCATCGAGGATGGCCGTCACCTCGACCGCGGACGCGGCCGCGAGCCGGTCGAGCGGGGGGATGGCCGGATCGCCCAGGCACGCCGCGACGGCCATGAGCGTCGCTCGCTTCGGCTCCCGCACGCGCTGCGCGGCTCGCTCGAACAGAGCGGCGCCCTCCGCGAGCATAAGTTCCACATCTTGACCACGCGGGACCTTTATGCCCGCGTCATGGTGCCAGTGGGCGATTGGGTCGCCCCATGCCTCCACCTGGAAGTACCACTGGCCTTCCGCCGTGACGGTGACCTGCGCACCATAGCGGTCCGTCCCGGGCGTGAGCTCACGCATCCTGATGCGCTGGCCCATCCTGCCCTCTGGGTCGTGCAGGATCGCGGCCGCGCCGAGCATCTCGTGCCCTTCGCGGAAGACCGTCGCCGACACGCCGAATGTCTCGCCGGTGACTGCCTTCGCCGGCCTGCGCCCACACTCAAGGACGGGCTCAACATCGAGGATGGGAATGCGTCCAATCACTTCAGTCACGCTACCCATCCACGAGCCGTAGCCATCAGGCCAGCCATGATCTTTTTTGCTCGCGTTGAAACTGGCAGTTCAAGTTTGCCGTTCCCGTGCGCGGCGCCGACACGGGCACAATAGGGTCACACCCCGTGAGATTCGCTTGGTCGTCCATGCCTGCCGCACCGCTTTCGCCGCAATTGCGCCGCTCGTGCCTTCGCGTGCCACCCGCACGACCGCGCTGCGCGTCTCCGCTACGTCCCGACCGAGCACTGGCGGCCAGCCACGGCCGACCACCCGCGAGAGAGGCTAGCCGATGAGAGCGATCCGCCGGTTCACCGTCGCGGCGGCGCTGCCGGAACCAATCGCCCAGCTGGGCGAGCTGATGATGAACCTCCGGTGGTCATGGCACGCCGAGACGATGGAGCTGTTCGCGGCGATCGACCGCGAGCAGTGGGCCGCGTGTGGCCACGACCCGGTCCGCCTGCTCGGGGAGGTGCCACCGGAGCAGCTCGAGCGGCTGGCCGAGGACCGGCGCTTCCTGCGGCGGCTCAGCGACGCCGCGGACGACCTGCATGAATATCTGGCCGGACCGCGCTGGTACCAAATGCTGACCAAGGATGAGGACGGCGCACCCGCCGCGATCGCCTACTTCTCTCCCGAGTTCGGCATCACCGCCGCGCTGCCCCAGTACTCCGGCGGGCTCGGCATCCTGGCCGGCGATCATCTCAAGACGGCGAGCGACCTCGGTGTGCCGATCATCGGTGTCGGGCTGCTGTACCGCCACGGCTATTTCACCCAGTCTCTGTCGCCCGAGGGATGGCAGTTGGAACGCTACCCAGCTACCGATCCCAACGGGCTCCCGCTCACGTTGCTCCGGGACCGCGACGGGACACCGGTCGAGATCGACGTGCCACTTCCTGGCGGCCGCCGGCTGGCGACCCAGGTGTGGCAGGTGCAGCTCGGCAGGGTGCCGTTGCTGCTGCTCGACAGCTACGTCGAGCAGAACGACCCACAGCTGCGCGAAGTCACCGACCGGCTCTACGGTGGCGGCGGCGAGCACAGGCTCCGCCAGGAACTGTTGCTCGGCATCGGCGGCGTCAGAGCGGTTCGCGCTTACTGTGAGATCACCGGGCACCCGGCGCCTGAGGTCTTCCACACGAATGAGGGGCACGCCGGGTTCCTGGGCCTTGAGCGCATCAGAGAGTATGCCGCCGAGGGGCTCAGCTTCGACGAGGCGCTCGAGGTGTGCCGGGCCGGGACCGTATTCACAACCCACACGCCAGTCTCCGCGGGCATCGACCGCTTCCCGAGAGGGCTGGTTGAAGGTCACTTCTCCGGCCCATGCGGATACGAAGGACTGCCCCCCGAACGGGTTCTGGCCCTCGGCGCGGAGACCTACCCGGGCGGTGATCCTGGCATGTTCAACATGGCCGTCATGGGCATGCGGCTGGCGCAGCGGGTGAACGGCGTGAGCGCCCTGCATGGCCAGGTCAGCCGGGAGATGTTCGGCGGGCTCTGGCCGGGCTTCGACACGGCCGAGGTACCTGTCGGCTCGGTCACCAACGGTGTGCATGCTCCCTCGTGGGTGGCTCGCGACGTTTTCGAGCTCGCGGACCGCGAGATCGGGCCCGGGCTTGTCGATCACGGGCGTGGCTGGGACCGCGTCGAGCTGGTCCACGGCGAGGAGATCTGGGCCATCAGGCGGCTGCTGCGCGAACGCCTCGTGCGTACCGCGCGGCAGCGGCTGCGGGCGTCCTGGCGGCAACGTGGCGCCAGCGGCGCCGAACTGGCCTGGACCGACGAGGTGCTCGACCCCGACGTGCTGACCATCGGCTTTGCCCGGCGTGTTCCGTCCTACAAACGGCTCACCCTGATGATGCGCGACCATGAACGGCTCACCGGCCTGCTGCTTGACGAGGACAGGCCGGTACAGATTGTGCTGGCCGGCAAGGCACACCCCGCGGACGAGAGCGGCAAGAAGCTCATCCAGCAGATGGTCCAATTCGCCGACAACCCGAGGGTGCGGCGGCGCATCGCCTTCCTGCCCGATTACGACATGGAACTCGCCCGCGCCCTCGTGCAGGGCTGCGACGTCTGGCTGAACAATCCGCTGCGGCCGCTGGAGGCGTGCGGCACATCCGGCATGAAGGCGGCGCTGAACGGCGGCCTTAACGTGTCGGTCAAGGATGGCTGGTGGGACGAATGGTTCGACGGCACCAACGGATGGGAGATACCGTCCGCGGACGGCGTCCATAACCAGGACCGAAGAGACGACTTGGAGGCGTCGGCTCTGTACGACGTGCTCGGCCAGCACGTGGCGCCACTGTTCTATGACCGTGACAATGACGGCCTGCCGCGGCGCTGGATCGAGATGGTGAAGCACACACTGTCGTCCCTTGGCCCGAAGGTGCTCGCCTCCCGGATGCTGCATGAGTACGTGACACAGCTCTACGCTCCGGCCGCCCGCACGTCCCGTGCGCTTGCCGCACCAGGAGCCGACGGCACGAGCTACGGCGCCGCGCGGGAGCTGGCCAGCTGGAAGCGGAGGATCTCGCGCGCCTGGTCCGGGGTCCGGATCGAGCATGTGGAAGCGAGCGCGGAGGAGCTGAAGCTGGGGGCACGCCTGACCGTCCGGGCAACTGTCGCGCTCGGCGAGGTGTCACCGGCCGACGTCACGGTGGAATTTGTCTACGGGCGCCCTGGTGAGGACGACGAGATCATCGAGCCAGCGTACGCGGCGCTCTGGGAGGAAGGTCAGGACGGCGCAGAGGGCGCCGTGTCCCGGTACTCGGGGACGGTGAAGCTGGACCGGCCGGGCCCATTCGGCTACACGGTCCGAGTGCTGCCGAGGAACCCGCTGCTGGCCAGCCGGGCCGAACTCGGTCTGGTGGCGCTGCCCGCCGCGCCAACCGGCATGACCAACGGCGACCTGCGTTAACCGCCATCGGCGTCATGATGGACCTACAGTGGGGTCATGGCGCCGCGGCTGGCATGCTGTATCGGAGTGGCGAAATTTGAGTGGCGAAGCGAACGCTTATCACGCGCGGGTTTGCGGAGGCGAGACATGACAGAGACCACGGCCCCCCGCCAGCCCAGGTACGCGAGCCCAGTGGACATCGCCACCTACGGCCCCTACGGTCCCAGCCGGGGATTCGGCGCAGGCAAGGGATTTGTCCGCCCGCGCTACCCGTTCCAGGGCCGGATCACGGCAGACGGGTCCAGCGGCTACCGTGCCGAGCCAGGCCGTTACCATCTGTATATCAGCTGGGGGTGCCCATGGGCGCAGCGCACGGCGATCGTGCGCAAGCTCAAGAGGCTCGAGGAGGTCGTCTCGCTGTCCTACGTTGACGACGAGCGCGACTCGAGGGGCTGGGCGTTCCGCGAGCACCGCGGCCCGGATCCCGTGAACGGTTTCACCTTCCTGGCGCAGGCCTACGAGGCGACCGAACCGGGCTTCGGCGGCCACATCTCGGTGCCGGTTCTGTGGGACAGGCAGACGCGCAGGATCGTCAGCAACAATTACCCTGAAATGACCATCGACCTGGGCCGCGAGTTCGACGCGTGGGGCGACGCGAGCGTGGACCTGTATCCCGAGCAACAGCGGGGCGAGATCGACGCGCTGAATGACCGGGTGTACGAGACGGTCAACAACGGCACCTACCGGGTGGCAGGTGCGACAACGGCCGAGCAGTACGAGTCACTGCGGCACCGGCTGATCGGCACGTTCGAATACCTTGACGAGCGGCTAGGCGGCATGCGCTACCTGCTCGGCAGCGCCGTCACCGAGGCCGACGTCCGCCTGTGGCCGACATTGGCGCGCTTCGACGTGGGCTACAACCCCCTGGGCAAGATCAGCGAGTGGCGGCTCACCGATTTCCCGAACCTGTGGGGCTACGCTCGCGACCTCTATCAGCGGCCGGCTTTCCGTGAGACGACCGATTTCACGGCCTTCGACAGGTTGAGCGCCGCGCCGCCCTCGTTCTTCAACCCCGGCTCATGGCGCATTGAGGTCGAACCGCGCAGCGCCGACTGGGACGCTCCGCACGGCCGCGACACAATGTGAGATCCGTGGTGCCGGCTCGTCACCGGGCCGGCGCCAGAGCACCCGTTCGACGCGGCATCCTTGACCTATGGACGATGACGCCAGGCCTGCGTCGCCGGACGGTAACGGGAACGGACGACGATGACCGAGCCGGAAGCCGAGCCCACGTTCGACATGGTCGCGGCCGCGTTGCGGGCCGACAGTGCCGACGTCACCACCTACGCCAGGGTGCTGACCGAGAGCCTGGCCGACGCACTACCGGCTGGCTGCGTCGAGGTGGAGCGCGAGCGGACGATGGCCGACCGGATGCGAGGCCGCCCCGGCGAGGTCCGGCGAGTCACCACCCGGTTCGGCGAGCAGGTCCTGACCCTTGGCGTGGCCAGGGGAGAGCCCGTTGCCGAGATCTGTCACGAGGTGCGAGGCGTGGTGTTGTCACGCCAGCAGGTGCCGCTGCACGAGTGGGCGCAGGCGCTAGCGAGAGCCCTGGTCGCCTATGCGGGCGAAAACGCGCGTGCCGCACAGGCGCTGCGGCGCCTCGTGACCGGGAGCTGAGGATGGGGAAATGGCCGCGGAGCGCATGTGCGGAGCCTCACGCGGATGTGCGGAAATGGACACAACGCGTTGCGCCCGTCATTCGTCGTATGTATGACGACCGCGCGGACATCTCATAGGGTGCTGATGCGATGGCCATCCAGGAGACATTGCCGGATCGGCTGGGCCCGTACCGGTTGCTCTACCGGATCGGGGAAGGCGGCATGGGCTTCGTCCATCTGGCCTCCGATTCGGAAAACCGCCCGGTGGCCGTCAAGGTGCTCCGCCCACAGGTCGCCGGCGATGCCACTGCTCGCCGGCGGCTTGGCCGCGAAGTGGAGACCATGCGCCGGGTGCGGAGCCCGTTCGTCGCGGAAGTAATCGACGCGGACGTGACCGGCGATGTGCCCTACATCGTCACCAGGTTCGTGCCCGGACGCACCCTCGATGAGGCGGTCGCCGCACATGGTCCGCTGCGTGGTGAGGCTTTGCCGCGGCTGGCCTACGGCCTTGCGTGCGCTCTGGCCGCCGTGCACGCCGCGGGCGTCGTTCACCGGGACCTCAAACCCGGCAACGTGATGATGGTCGGCGACGATCCCGTCATGATCGACTTTGGCATTGCCCAGGCCGCTGACGCCACCCGGCTCACCCAGACGGGCATGTTCATGGGTACGCCCGGTTATCTCGCGCCCGAGGTGATCGAAGGCCAGCCCAGCGGGCCCTCCGCCGATGTGCACTCGTGGGGCGCGACCGTGGCCTTCGCCGCCCGCGGGGAGCCACCGTACGGGACCGGTCCCTACGAGGCAGTGTTCTTCCGTATTCTGCGCGGAGACGCCAATCTGGACGGGATTGCTGGCGCGCTCCACCAGCTGATCGCCGCGGCTTTGACGCGAGAGCCAGCGCAGCGACCGACCGCCGCCTGGCTCGCCGACCAGCTTCGCACCCCGAACCTGACGGCGCCGCCGGCACCGGTGCAAGGTCTCGCGGACGTGCCCGGGCCGACCCGCCGCGAGCCTGGCCGCCAACTCACGTCTGGCCATCAGGCACCCGCCCAGCGGCAGGCGGCCTATCAGCGGCCACGAGAGGTCGCGGACCTGCTTCCCCCGGTGCGCTACGCTCCGGCTCCCGTTGGCGGCGCTGGCCAACCGCGCCCGGCGGGGCAGGATCTCGCACCGCGAGATGGGGCCCGCCGACCGCGCGCGGCGCCTGCGCCGCGCCCGCACCGCCTGCTCGCGATGGCGGGGCTGGTGATCGCGGTCGCCATCAGCCTGGTGCTGCCGGTCGCGGGCACCGTGGCGGTGCTCGCTGTGATCGCGATCCTCAGGACGGCGGACCGGGCCCGAGGCGGCCTCGCCGCACGCCGGAGCGCTCGAGGGCCCCGGGTGACCGATCCCTTCCTCGTTGCGGCGTCCGCACCGTGGGGACTGGCACGTTCTGTTCTTGTGACACTGGTGGTCGCGCCGCTCCTGCTGTTCATCGCCGGTGTGGCGGCCATGGCCCTGATTGTCGCGATGGGCGAACCGCACCTACAGCTCACGGCCGCCTATGCGGCAGGCGTCTTCATGGCGCTCAACTGCGTCGGCCCAGCGTCGCGGGCGCCGCGCCGCGAATTGAACCGGATCCTTAGCGCCGTCACGCCGACACGGCTGACCGCCGCCGCCGTCACGTTGATGCTTGGCGCGTTTGCCGCGGCGATGGTCTCGCTCGCGATGCTCAAGGCGCCCACGTTCTGGCCGGTCCCCGACCCACACAGCCTGCTTGTTCACCTGCCTGGAGCAGGCCTGATCACTGGCGGAATCCACGGCGGCGTATTGCACCTACCCCATGTCGGTCCAATACCAGCCTGGAAAATCCCGCTACTATGACCCGGCCGCTGTGGTTGGCACCGTCCGTACTCATCGGTAACATGATTCGCCGGGGCAGATGAGCCGCGCCGCGTTGCCCGGCCGCGACCCGCCGCGCGAGGTGGCTCTGGCGTTTGACAGGCTGGGGGTTCGAGCTTAGAGCTTGTTAGGAAGCCCGGTTCCAACCGGGAGCCGGACACGTTCCCGAACATCTCGACGAGGCCATTCAGCCGCCCCCGGGCGGCAGGAACCGTGATCGTATAGTGCAGAAAGGTCGGCCGCGGCCATGAACATCGTCGTCTGCGTCAAGCAGGTCCCCGACACGTGGGCCGAGCGCAAGCTGATGCCGTCGGACTCCACCTTGGACCGCGAGTCCGTTGACGGGGTCATGAACGAGATCGATGAGTACGCCGTCGAGGAGGCACTGCGCCTAGCCGAAGCCCATGGCGGCGAGGTCACGGTGCTGACCATGGGCCCGGAGAAGGCGGCGGAAACGATACGCAAGGCGCTGTCCATGGGTGCGGACAAAGCGGTGCACCTCGTCGATGATCAATTGCACGGCAGTGACGCGCTGCAGACTTCTTACGCGCTGGCCCAGGTGCTAAGGAAGATCGGATTCGACCTGGTCATCCTCGGCTCAGAGTCGACGGACGCCCGCATGGGTGTCCTGGCCGCGATGCTCGCCGAACGGCTGTCAGTGCCCCAGCTCTCGCTGGCCAACAAGGTAGAGGTCGATGGCACGACCGTCCGGATCCAGCGCCAGACCGACTACGGCCACGACAAGGTCGAAGCGAGCGCGCCCGCTGTGATCAGCGTCGTTGAGAAGATCAACGAGCCACGGTACCCGTCATTCAAGGGAATCATGGCTGCGAAGAGGAAGCCCGTATCGCGGCTCACGCTCGCCGACGCGGAAATCGACCCCGCGCAGGTCGGTCTCGCGGCGGCAGTGACGGAAGTGACGACGTTCACCGAACGGCCGCCCCGGCAGGCCGGTGTGATCGTCAAGGACGAGGGCGACGGCGGGGCCAAGCTCGCGGGCTACCTCACCGCGCAGAAGTTCATCTGAGCCGCGGCGCTGAGGGAAAGAGAATCATGGCAGAGGTTCTGGTACTCGTCGATCATGCGAACGGCGAGGTCAAGAAGGTCACCTGCGAGCTGCTCACGCTGGCCAGGCAGTTCGGCGAGCCCGCCGCCGTCTGGGTCGGCGCAAACGCCGAGGCAGGTACCGGCAAGCTCGCCGAGTTTGGGGCCGCCAAGGTGTATCTCGCCACCGACCCAGAGCTGGACAACTACGTGGTGGCTCCGAAGGCCGAGGTCCTGGCCCACCTGGTGACCGAAAAGTCGCCCGCCGCCGTGCTTATCGCCGCGACCGGCGAGGGCAAGGAAATCGCCGGGCGGCTGGCGGTGAAAACCGGCTCCGGCGTGCTGACCGATGTGGTCGAGGTCCACGACGATGTGATCGCGGAACAGTCCGTGTTCGGCGGAGCCATCGCCGTGCGGTCACGAGCGCGCTCCGGTGTCCCTGTCATCGCGGTTCGGCCGAACTCCACCACGCCGAAGGCCTCCCCCGGTGCAGCAACGGTGGAGCAGGTCAGCGTGGCGCTCTCGGACAGCGCGAAGGCTGCGAAGATCACAGAACGTGTGGTGGCGGAGCGTGGCGAGCGGCCGGACCTCACCGAGGCGGCGATCGTGGTCTCCGGCGGCCGGGGCCTCGGCGGCGCGGAGAATTTCACTCTGATCGAGAAACTTGCCGACTCGCTCGGGGCCGCGGTCGGCGCGTCAAGAGCCGCCACCGACGCCGGCTGGTACCCACATCAATTCCAGGTCGGGCAGACGGGCAAGACAGTCTCGCCGCAGCTCTACCTGGCGATCGGGATCTCCGGTGCGATCCAGCACCGGGCGGGCATGCAGACCTCGAAGACGATCGTCGCCGTGAACAAGGACGCAGAGGCGCCGATCTTTGAGCTTTCCGACTTCGGCGTGGTTGGTGACCTGTTCAAAGTCGTGCCTCAGCTCCTCGAGGAGATCGAGAAGCGGAAGTAGGTCACCAGGAGCAGCGTGAGTTTGGCCGACCATAGCCGCCCGAACTCACGCTCCTGGACGAATAGGCTGGGGCGGTCATGGGACATAACGACAACCCCCCGGAGGGCGGTCCAGTGCCAGCGCCCGGTGTGGCGGCATATCTGGATCACGCGGCGACCACGCCGATGGTGCCCGAGGCGCTCGAGGTCATGTCGGCTGAGCTCGCGCTGCTTGGCAACCCGTCCTCGCTGCACAATGCGGGCCGCCGGTCGAGGCGGGTGGTTGAGGAGTCCAGGGAGCAGATAGCAGCGGCGCTTGGCGCACGGCCCAGCGAGGTGATCTTCACAAGTGGCGGCACCGAGGCCGATAACCTCGCGGTCAAAGGGTTCTTCTGGGCGAGGCGGGCGGCGCAGCCACGGTGGAGGCGCGTGCTGGTGAGCGCGGTCGAACACCACGCCGTCCTGGACTCCGCGCAGTGGCTGGCTGAGCACGAGGGGGCGGACGTTAAATGGCTGGAGGCCGACGCCAGCGGCCGGGTCCAGCCCGACGTCGTGCGGGCCGCCATCGAGCGCGATCCTGATGACGTCGCGATGGTCAGCGTCATGCAGGCCAACAATGAGGTCGGGACCATTCAGCCGGTGGCGCAACTCGCCGCGATCTGTCACGAGTACGGAATCTTGTTCCACACGGATGCGGTCCAGGCGGTCGGCCAGCTGCCGGTCGACTTCGCGGCCAGCGGTGTGGATGCCCTCACGGTGACGGGGCACAAGATCGGCGGTCCGGTCGGCGCGGGTGCGCTGCTGCTGGCCCGTGGCGCCGAACCCGCGCCGGTGCTGCACGGTGGCGGCCAGGAGCGTGACATCCGGTCAGGGACGCTCAACACCCCAGCAATCGCGGCCTTCGCGACCGCGGTGCAGCTGGCCGTGGAGTCACAAGCCGAGTACGCGAAGCACCTCGCCGGGCTGCGCGATGATCTGATCAGGCAGGTCCTCACCGCGGTACCGGACGCGATCTTGAATGGTGGTGACCCGGGCCAGGGCCGGCTGCCGGGCAACGCGCACTTCTCCTTCCCAGGTTGTGAGGGCGACGCCCTGCTCATGCTGCTTGACGCCAAGGGCATCGCCTGCTCGACCGGGTCGGCGTGCACGGCTGGGGTGGCACAGCCCAGCCACGTGCTTATCGCCATGGGTGCGGACGTGGCGCGCGCCCGCGGATCACTCCGCTTCAGCCTTGGGCACACCTCGACACAGGCGGACGTGGATGCCGTAGGTGCCGTGATCGGCGAGGCCGTGGAACGTGCCCGCCGCGCCGCGGCCAGATAACGCTTTCCGACAGCTCTTACAGCAGCCCGAGCAGCCAGCGTGGACCAACGACACTCGCCCCGGCGGCCTCGCAGCGGCGGCGCAGTTCCCGGTCGGCGGTCACCACCAGGCGGATTCCGGGCTCGGTGGCGGCCAGCTCCACGATCGTGTCGTCGCCGAGACCCTTCGCCGCGACGACGCGCACGCCGTCGCGTCCGGCTCCGTCGCGAGCGGCCCGGTCCCGGGCGGCGCAACCGGCTCGGCCAGCAGCCGTGGACTCGCGCCCGAACCCGCCGCGTGCGGCGCCCTCCACGACCAGAACCAGCTCTGGGAACCAGACATCCAGCCGCGGAACCGCCACGCCGCCTGGCCAGGACGCGAACCCCCGCGCACCGAGCGCGGTCAGCTCGTCACGCAACCGGCGAGCCGCCGCCGCCCGGTCGCGCCACCAGCCGTCCGCACGCGCGCCCATGACGTTCGCCGCATCCACGATGATCACGACCGGCCGCAGCGCGCCGCGAAGGATGGGCCAGAACGCGGCAAAACCGGGGTGCAGCTCGAGCTCGGACACCGCGCCCGCGGCCACCCACGCAGCCGCCGCGGTTTCCCGGCTCGCGGGCTCCACCAGGATCGGCCGCGGCAGCTCCGCGATGACGGTCTCGTACGACCAGCCTCCATGATCATCCCGGAGGATGCCACGGACACGGACGGCATCCTCGCGCAGGGTGGATTCTTCTGCGGCCTCGCGCAGCGCGGCAGCGTCGGAAGGCTCGTGGCGCAACCGGGCACCGCCGAACAGCCCCCAGGTGCCCCCATGGCTGCTCCACCAGCTCCGCTGCTGCAGCAGGACCTGGGTCTGCCCGGAATCGTCGCGAGCGTAGCCAAGCAGCCCTGCGGCACCAAACCGTCCCCAGTGCTGGTGTCCCAGGTCGCAACGCGCCCAGCCGTCCCCGCCCACCAGCGCCATGCCGAGACCATATCCGACCGGCTCACCGGAATCGGCCGACGCAACGGCTCGCCGGGAACCTTTCGCGCACATCGCACGTCTCATTGATACGTCCCGGCGACAGGCGGACCATCATGCGAGCGGTCATCTGACGTCCTGCGGCGGTGGTTGTCGCCCTTCTCGCGCTCGCGGCCTGTGCCACGCAGCAGAACGTCGGAACCCGCCAACGAGGGGCCGCCGCCTTCAGCCAACGCGCGCGGCATGTGATCGCTCAGTGGGACCAGTCACGCGCGGCACGAAGCTGGCGGACGGGGCTTGTCCTGCTGAACCGCGACGAACTGACCCAGCTCCCGCCCGGCGCCGGATTCGCTGACGGACGCCAGAAGCATGCGTTCGCGTTGGGCCGTTACCGGCTCGCCGCCGCCCTCCCGGCGAAGCCGCTTCGTGATCACATCCGCTGGGCCAGCGGCGCCACGCTCCACCTGCCGTTAATGGACGCGACCACAGCCTTCGCCACGCTTGCCGCGCAGCAGCCCTGCCCTGGTCCACCTTGCGGGCAGCTCACCGTGACCGCCGCCCGGCCCGGTACGGTGACCGCGCAGACCAGCCGCGGCGCCGCGCGTATACCCGCATGGCAGTTCACGGTGGCCGGGCTCAGCTGGCCAGTGAGCGAGGTCGCTGTCGCACCGGACGCCATGGTCACGCTACCCAGCCTGGGCGGAGTCCCGGCGGCTGGCCGATCAACACCCGGAGTGGAGTCACTCGGGGCCGTCTCGGCCGATGGGCGGACCCTGACGCTGCGGATTCTCACCGGCGCGTGCACCACCGCCCGGGGCGGGCGCAGCTATGAGGGCGCCCGCGCCGTGGTCGTCGGCTCATGGCAGATCGAATCCGGTGGGAACTGCATCGCAGTCGGCCTTATGCGCTCGGTCCGCGTCACCCTAACCCGCCCGCTCGGCACCCGCGTCGTCCTGGACGTCGCGTCGGGCCAGCCGCTTGTGCGCGGCGCCCCTCCGTCGCACTGACCGGAAGTAGCGCCGCGACGCCCCTTCGCGACCGAAACGGCCGTTAGGCTGAGGTCATGGCGGACACTGGCCTTGTCGCTAAGCTCATCGGGTTTCGCCAGCGGCGAACCACACCGTTGATCTTGGAGCTCGATCTAACCGATGGGATCACCGACGAACCGCCCGCCGACCCGCTGTCCGCGTTGCTGACGCACCGCAGGAACCGTCTTGGCGACGTGATCGATGGGCTGCGCCGCGCACAAGAGGACGACCGGGTTAAGGCGCTCGTCGCGAAGGTCGGCGGCCGACGCATCGGCCTAGCCCGGATCCAGGAAGTGCGGGACGCGATAGCACAGTTCCGTAACGCGGGTAAGACCGCGATCGCCTGGGCGGAAAGCTTCGGCGAGTTCGCACCCGGCAACCTGCCCTACTACCTGGCGACCGCGTTCGGCCAGATCTACCTGCAGCCATCGGGTGACCTCGGGCTCACCGGGATCGCGCTCGAGACCACGTTCTACCGCGGCACGCTGGACAAGCTGGGCGTGGACTACGAGGTCGCCAAACGGCACGAATACAAGAACGCCGTCAACATGCTGACCGAACACGGCTTTGACGAGCCGCACCGCGAGGCCCAGCAGCGGCTCGCTGAGTCCATTACCGAGCAGCTCACCGAGGCCATCGCCGAGCGACGCCGCATCAGCCGCGCCGACGTCCGCAATCTGATCGACCGCGGTCCTTTCACCAGTGACGAAGCCCTCCGAGCTGGCCTGGTCGACGCGCTGGGTTACCGCGACGAGGTGCACGCGGCGGTGCGCAAGGAAGCGGGGGACGACGCGGAACTGCAGTACGTGAGCCGCTACAACCGTGCGCAGAAGCTCGTCCGTGGGGCGCGGAGCGCACGCAAGCTCCCGAATCCCCGCGAGCGCTACGTTGCCCTCATCCATGCCAGCGGCCCGATCCGGCGCGGGCGCAGCGGGCGCGGCCCGCTCCCGGCGCCGGCGATCGGATCGGACACGCTCGCCGCCGCGATTCGCGCGGCCACCGCCGATGACCGCGTGCGGGCCATCGTGCTGCGGGTGAACAGCCCGGGCGGTTCGGCCACGGCCTCGGACACGATCTGGCGGGAGGTGGTGCGGGCCCGAGCTGCCGCCAAGCCTGTCGTGGTCTCCATGGGCGACATGGCGGCGTCGGGTGGCTACTACATCTCGATGGCGGCCGACGTCATCGTCGCCCATCCGGGCACGCTGACCGGCTCGATCGGCGTGTTCGGCGGCAAGGCAGTGCTCACCGACCTGCTCGGCCGGGCCGGGGTGTCCACAGACGCGGTCCGTCAAGGCGAGCACGCCCAGATTTTCTCGGCCACGCACCCGTTCTCTGAGGCCGAGTGGCAGCGGGTTAACACCTGGCTCGACCGTATCTACGCCGACTTCACCAGCAAGGTCGCCGAGGGCCGCAGGCTGACCACCACGCGGGTGCACGAGATCGCCCGGGGCCGGGTGTGGACGGGCGCGGACGCCGCGCGTAACGGCCTCGTGGACGAACTCGGCGGGCTCGAGCTAGCGGAACAGATCGCCCGCAGGCGGGCCGGCCTGCCACCGGACGCCCCGGTCCGCCCGTACCCGCGAATCAACCCGCTCGACCGGCTCCGCCCGGCCGAATCGAGCGAGGACCGCCCGGCCGCAGCGGTACGGCTCGGAAGCGGGCTGGCCGAGGTCGCCGACGCCTGGGGACCCGTAGCGCAGTTCGCCGCGCGGCTCGGCTTGCCCGCTGGCGGCCCGCTGCTTCTCCCTGGGAACTGGACGATCAATTGAGTCCCGAACGGCTCACGCTCTGTGGCGCATGATTCCAGGTGACACAAGATCTCGCAGTGACACAGGACGACGTCAGGGCTGCGCTCGCCGAGTTCGCCACGGGAGTCGTCCTCCTTACTGTCCGGGACGGACGCGACGACATAGGTGCCACGGTGAGCGCGTTCTGCCCCGTCTCGCTGGAGCCGCCGCTCGTCGGGGTCGCCGTCATGTCCGCGTCCTACCTCGCCGAGGTGCTCGGCAGGCAGGACGCGTTCGCGGTGACGGTACTCGGCGAGGCCCAGCGCATGCTCGCGGGACGGTTCGCCGCGGCCGGGCGGCCGAGTGCGCGGCGGCTGCTCGACGGCGTGGCGCATACCCGCGGCAGCCGTTCGGGAGCATTGATCGTCGAATCCGGGCTGGCCGCGATGGAGTGCGCGGCCCGTCACCGGGTGCCGGCCGGTGATCATTTGCTTGTCGTGGCGGAAGTGCTGAGCGTGCCCTACGCGGGTGGCGGCGCGGACCCGCTCATCCGGTTCCGCAGCCGGTACCGGCCGCCTCGCTGACCTCAGCGGCTCAGCGGCTCAGCGGCTCAGCGGCGTGAGCGCCACTTGGAGCTCACACGCCGCCGCACCGGCATGGTTGGTGCGAAGCGCCAGCAAGCGGACAAAACGGGCTGGTTGTGGCGGCCAAGTGGCGATCTGCGTGGCCGACCGGTCCGGCCACCGCCCGGCCGCGGCCGGCCAGAACCGGTTGCCATCGTTACTTAGGTAGATCACGTACTGCGTCACATTGCCCTGCTGATCGACCGGCGGCCGGTAGACGAGGCCGTCAACGACCCGCGCGGTGCGCAGCCGCAAGGTGATGGCCTGCGGCAGCAGCGCCGGGGGACCAGGGTTTTGCCTCGACCACCAGCAACTCTCCACACGCCCGTCGATGGCGTCCTGAGCCGGGTAGCTGGCTTGCTTGTACACGCGGTTCTGCTCGCTGGTGGCCGTGGCCGTGATCGCCCGATTTCGGACGAACCGTGGCCACCCGACCGTCGGCACCACCGACAGCCGGTCGAACTGGCCAGTCGTCCAGGAGGTCACCGCCATTCCCACCTGTCCCGTGGCATGCGCGGTGGCCGCGACCGTGGCGAGGGCCCTTCCGTCAAGCTCGGCGGTTGCCTTCCCGCGGTTGAATGCCAAGGTCAGCCGGTGCCACGTGCCGACACCGAACGTGGTCTGGCCGGAGGCCAACGTGGTTTTGTCGCCGCTGGCGTCCACCGAGTACAGCCGCCAGGCGCCGGAACTCGCCACCCGGAAGTGGTAGCCGGCCACGAGGTACTGGTCGTACTTGTCCACCCGGCCGATCAGCTCGACGGCGGCCGGCCGCTCGAGCATGGCATCCACGCTCACCTGGTATGCCCCCCACCACATCGGGTCACCGACGATCGTTGTGGGTGGCAAGGTGGTGCTGTGCCAGCGGATCGGCCGCTGCGTCAGCACCTGCTCATAACAGGTCCCCGTCCGGCCGGCGGCACACGGCCTCGCCTCGAACGCACCCTCAAGATCTTGGAAGTACGGCGCCATGTGGGTCCGCTCAGGGTGCTCGAAGCCCTGGTAATAGGGCACCGGCAGGGTCATCGACGGGCTCGTGCCACGCGGCGGCCCCGCCGCACCCTTGTGCTGGCCCGACGTGGTGCTGACCGTGTACACGTGCCCGGGCCGTACTACCAGGCTGACCTGCCCGTTCTTCGGTGTCAGCGTCCCCTTGTGGACGAACCAGTCGCGCGGGTTGGCCGAGCGGACGTCGGTGGACCAGAGCTGCGCGGCTCCGGTCGACAGGCCTCCGGTGGGCGCCAGTGTCACCGTCTGCGGGGAGGCGGCATCCATGGTTTCGATCACGACGCTGTAGTCACCGCTGTTCGGTGAGCGCAGCGTGACGTAGCTCCCACCGTCCGGCAGGTAGCCGGTGGCACCGTCGATGTACCGCCACCCCGGGCGCACAAACTGAGTTGTCTGGGCGTCGACCCACGTGCTTGGCGACACCGCGTAGTAGCCGGTCCACGGCCACTCGGCCAGGACGAGCCCGCGACCCCCCACCTCGGTCTCGCCGGAGTACGCGGCGAGCAGCGGGCCGTTGATGTTGGCCGTAGCCCGCGCGTCGATGTAGCCGCGATTCATCGCCCTGGCGAGCGGGCCGGCGCCTGCGGTCGCGCTCTGGCTGCCCTGCTCGCTGACCCACAGCGGCTTGCGTAGATCCAGCGCAGCCCGACTCACCACACAGTGCGTGTACAGCGACTTCCATACGCAGACGTCGTGCTCACCCAGGATGTCCGCCGCATTGCGGTAGGCGGCGTCGCGCTGCATCTGTCTCGCGACGGCCCAGTAGTGCGGCGGCTGATGCTCGTCGGTCGCGACGACCCGCACGCCGGGAAACGTGGTGCGCAGCGCCTTGTTGAGCGCGACGTAGAAGGGCCTCGGGTCACCCTCATTCTGGAACCGCTCGTCTGTTCCCCCGATGTAGCTCACGGGAACGCCGTTCCGCTTGGCGCAGCCGAGCCAGGTAAGGATGTAGCGGACCTGGTCCGGTGACCACAACCCGCCCTTGAACCAGCCGGGTCCGCTCCACATCAGCCCGTAGAACTTGATCTGCGGATCACGCGCCTTGGCCTGCCGCATCATCCACCACTCGAAACCAAGGTTGCAGTTCACGGCGGCCGCGGTCCGCATGTGGCTGGGCTCGGCAATGACGGTTGAATTCGTATCGCTGCCTATCTCAACCTTGAGGATCTGCAGCGACGCCCCGTAGCCGGGTTTGAACAGGTAGTCGAGGATCTGGCTGCGCTGCGGTTCCGGGTAGTCGTAGAGCAGGCGCGAGGAGCTGCCGCTGATCCCGCCAACGCCGTCGAAGACCCGGCCGCCGCCGTGCCCGTCAAGCGCGACCCGCTGCGAGAACGCCGTCGGTTGCCCGCGCCTCGCCCAGGCACGGATCAGCGACGGGGACAGCGCCACCAGCGTGGCGCCGACCAGGATCACCAAGATGGCGGCCACAATTGTGCGCTCTCTCTTTCCTGCGCGCACTGTCATCCTTAGCGTTTCCGTCCTTCCTGGCCGGTCCTCGTCAAGTAGACCAGGCATGTCCATCTAACATGGCCCATTCCGGGCACGTAACGGATCAGCCGGTGGACTACAAGGAGTGCGGCCGCATGTCTACCGCCAGCTCACCGCCTCGCCAGACGGCGGCGACCTGTGGAACTCCTGGCCGGTAGGCCAGATACACGTGTGACGGCGCGTCAAGAAGCAGCAAATCTGCTCGCGCGCCCTCGGCCAAGTGGCCCACGTCGGTCCGCAGGAGCGCCCGTGCGCCGCCCGCCGTGGCCGCCCACACCGCCTCCTCGGTTGTCATCCGCATCTCGCGCACCGCGAGGGCCACGGCCAGCGACATCGAGGAAGTGAAGCACGAACCCGGATTGCAGTCGGTGGCCAGCGCGACGGTGACCCCGGCGCTGAGCAGGCGCCGGGCATCCGGATAGGGCTGGCGCGTGGAGAACTCCACACCAGGCAGCAGGGTGGCAACCGTGCCGGAGGAGGCAAGCGCCGACACATCCTCGCCGCTCAGGTAGGTGCAGTGGTCCGCGGAAGCCGCTCCCGCCTCAACCGCGACCTGTACCCCAGGACCCGGGCCGAGCTGACCGGCATGCACCCGCGGGATCAGGCCAGCCGCCCGCCCCGCCGCGAGGATCTTCCGCGCCTGATCGGCGTCGAATGCGCCCCGCTCGCAGAACACGTCCACCCACTTGGCGTACGGCGCGCAGGCCGCGAGCATTTCGCCGCACACCAGCGCCAGGTAGGCGTCGGCATCGTCGGCGAACTCGCGCGGCACCACGTGCGCGCCGAGGTAGGTGACCTCATCCGTGACCTCGGCGGCCAGTCGCACGCAGCGCAGCTCGTGGGCGGCGGTAAGGCCGTAACCCGACTTGCACTCGAAGGTGGTGGTCCCTTGGCGGAGCATCTCCGCGGCCAGCCTGCGCACTACGGCCCGTAGTTGTGCATCGGACGCCTGCCGCGTCGCGGCCACGGTGGTGAAGATCCCGCCTGCCTGGTACCGCTGGCCTGCCATCCGGGCGGCGAACTCGGCGCTGCGCTCTCCCGCGAAGACCAGGTGGGTGTGCGAGTCAACGAACCCGGGCAGCACGGCACGACCGCCCGCATTGATCACCTCGTCTGCGGCGGGGGCCCTGGCCGCTGGTCCGCACCATGCCACGTACCCGTCTTCGATCACGAGCGCGGCGTCGGACAGCGCGCCAAACCCCACCGGACCCGATGCACCGCCTGGGGCATGCTCCGGAGCATTGGTGACAAGCTCCCCGATATTGGTGATCAGCGTGCTCATCGCGCCTTCTCGTGAGACCCCGATTAACCGTGCCGCCACCGCGCTCTTACCCGCTGCCGCCCGGCTTGCCCTCCGCCCGGGCGGCTGCGGTGAGCATGATCCTTCACGGGCAGGATGTGAAGCTGGTGTCGTTATCGCAACAGCTATGACACATCCCGATACGTTCGCGGCAGTGGCGCGGGCGTCACAGGTCCGCGCTCGAACCCATCACATCTGTGATGGCCGCAGCGAGGGAGCCGGGGACGTCGTCCACCAGCAGGTGCTTGCCGTCACGAACCACGTCGCGCCCGCCGATCACCACGTTGCGCACGTCAGGAGCGGATCCGGCGAAGATCGCCGCTCCCAGCGCGGTTGCCGCCGTGGTTCCCGCCAGCCGCGTGGAGGCCAGGCCCACCGTGACGAGGTCGGCCCAGGCACCTTGGATGATCTCTCCGGCATCCGGCCAGCCGAGGCAGGCGTGGCCATCCATGGTTGCGGCGCGGGCGAGGTCCTCGGCGGTGAAGTGCCCGCGTTCCTGGGTGGCCAGCCGCTGCGCGAACTCGACACCGCGCGCCTCCTCGAACATGTCGACCACCGCGTGGCTGTCCGTGCCGACGGTGATACGGCAGCCGGCCGACGCCAGCTCCCTCGCGGGGCCAATCCCGTCGGCCAGATCACGTTCAGTGGTCGGGCACATGCAGGCGAAGGTCTGCGTACCGCCGAGCAGATCCATGTCGCGCCTGCTGACGTGGGTGGCATGCACGACGGTCGTACGCGGGCCGAGAACGCCCGCGTTGAACAGAACCTGCGCGGGCGTGAACCCATAAGCCGCGAGGCAGGCCCGGTTCTCGGCCTCCTGTTCGGCCAGGTGCACGTGCAAAGGCGCACCGTAGCGGTGGGCCCAGGCCACAACCGGCCGCATCTCAGCAGGTGGGACGGCACGCACCGAGTGAATCCCTACGCCCGCCCTGGCATGTTCGGCCAGGGCCCCGTGGTCGTCCGGCCGCAGCGCCGTGACTCGCGCCGCCCAGCGGAGCCCATCTCCATCGCCGAACCGCAGCTGGGCTCCGGCGAGCGGCTGCGGCCGGCCATCCGGCGACAGGCCGCCGGTCAGATAACACGTGTCGAGCAGGGTGATCCGGATCCCCGCTTCCGCCGCGGCCTGGATAAGGGCCCGGCCCATTACGTTCGGGTCGGAATAGACGCGCCCGCCGGGACCGTGGTGCAGGTAATGAAACTCGCCCACGCAGCTCACACCCGCGAGTGCCATCTCCGCGTAGACGGCGCGGGCCAGCGCGAGGTAGGTGTCTGGATTGAGCCGCTCGGCGAGCCTGTACATGCGCTCCCGCCACGTCCAGAAGTTCCCCCTGTCGGCCTGCGTCGTCCCGCGCAGCGCCCGGTGGAACGCATGGGAGTGCGCGTTGGCGAAACCCGGCAACGTCAACCCGGGCAGCCGAACGGCCTCCGCTGCCGCGTCACCCCTGCTGACCTGCGGAGTGACCTCGGTGAACCGGCCACCGGCGGCCTCGATCAGCACGTCATGGCACAGTCCCTTCCCCGGCAGCCAGGCAAGCTCGGCGTGCCAGCAGCGCCCACCTACCTCATGCACGGGCAGCCATCTCCTCGACCACGGCAGCCAGCGCCGCCACGCCTGTCTCGCAGTCGGTCAGTTCCGCGTGCTCAGCAGGCGCGTGTGAAACCCCGCAGGGATTGCGGACGAACAGCATCGCGGTTGGCACACGGGCCGCGAGAACCCCTGCGTCGTGACCAGCCCCCGTCGACACCCCGGGCGCCCTGATCATGTTGCGCGCCAGGACGCCGGACAGCCGGGCCCGAAGGCCAGGATCGAACGCCACGCGCGGCGAGAACGACTCGCACGCCGCGGTGACGGTCACGCCATGGTCGGCCGCTGCCTGGTCCGCGGCGGCCCGGATCTCCGCTACCAGCTCCTCGAGGCAGCCCTCGTCGTGGGCGCGTGCGTCGAGCCAGGCACGGACCATGGATGGGATCGCGTTGACAGCTCCCGGTTCCGGGACGACCTTCCCGACTGTGGCGAGCCCACGGTGGCGCGCCGCGGCCTCGCGCGCCGCGAGCACGGTCGCGGCGAACGGCATCATGGCATCCCGGCGGTCACCCAGCGCTGTCGTGCCCGCATGATCCGCTCGGCCGTGAAAGTCGAAACGCCACCGGCCATGCGGCCAGATTCCGTCCGCGGCTCCGATCACCGCGTCGGTGTCGGCGAGCAGTCTGCCCTGCTCGATGTGCAGCTCGATGAACGCCGCGATACGCCGCAGCAGCTCGTCATCGGGCCCAAGCCGAGCGGGGTCCGCACCGGCCGCGGTCATGGCGTCGGCCAGGGTCACGCCGTCCGCATCGCAAAGACCGCGCGCGGCGCCAGGCGAGATAGCGCCGGTGAGAAGGCGGCTGCCGAGGCATGCCACACCGAACCTGGCCCCCTCCTCCTCGGTAAATGCGGCCACCGCAACCGGGTGGGCGGGCGTGAAACCACGGTCGCGGAGTGCGTCGATCGCCGCGAAGGCGGACACCACGCCGAGTGGCCCGTCAAACGCACCACCGTCAGGCACCGAGTCAAGGTGACTGCCACAAACCACCGCGCGGCCGCCCGTGGAGGCGGTTTCCCACCAGGCCCACAGGTTGCCGTTGCCATCCGCGTGGACTTCGAACCCCCGTTCGGCAGCGGTGGCACTGAACCAGTCGCGGCAGCTCAGGTCCGCCGCCGTCCACGAGAACCTGCGGTACCCACCCGTGACCGGGTCACGCCCGATGGGCCGCAGCGATTCCCACAACTCCGCGAAGCTCACCTGATCGCCTCGCAGGCGATCGCGGCCATACAGTTGTCCACAGAAACGGATTCACCCCTACCTGCGGCCTTGACAACCTGCCAAGATCGACAGTAGGGCGCAGCCCCCATGGGTGGGCGGGTTTTGTAAGGGAAACTCACGGCTGCTCCTGGCGCATGGGGACGCGGATGCCGCGGGCGGTGGCCACGTCGGCCGCGCGCTGGTACCCGGCATCCACGTGCCTCACGACCCCGGTCGCCGGGTCATTCGTGAGCACACGCTCCAGCTTGGCCGCGGCAAGTGGGGTGCCATCGGCCACACACACCTGCCCGGCGTGGATCGATCTCCCGATCCCAACGCCGCCGCCGTGATGGACGCTCACCCACGACGCGCCGGATGCGGTGTTGACGAGGGCATTCAATATGGGCCAGTCGGCGATCGCGTCCGATCCGTCTGCCATACCCTCCGTCTCCCGGTACGGAGAGGCCACTGATCCACAGTCAAGATGATCACGGCCGAGCACGATCGGGGCGGTGATTTCACCGCTGGCGACCATCTCGTTGAAGCGGAGGCCGGCGACGTGCCGCTCCCCGTAACCCAGCCAGCAGATCCGCGCGGGCAGGCCCTGGAGGTGGACCTTCTGGCCGGCCAGCGCGATCCAGCGGGCCAGCGGCTCGTTGCCAGGGAAGAGCTCGCACACGGCGCGGTCGGTCGCCGCGATGTCGACCGGGTCGCCAGAAAGCGCCGCCCACCGGAACGGGCCCTTGCCCTCGCAGAACAGCGGGCGGATGTAGGCGGGCACGAAGCCGGGGAAATCGAACGCCCGGCCGTAGCCGCCGAGCTGCGCCTCCCCACGGATCGAGTTGCCGTAGTCGAAGACCTCGGCGCCTGCGTCGGCGAAGCCGACCATGGCCTCGACGTGGACGGCCATTGACTCCCGGGCGCGGCGGGTGAAACCGACAGGATCCTCGGCGCGCAGCGGGGCCATGTCCCCGAACGCCACGCCCGCCGGCAGGTAGCTGAGCGGATCATGCGCCGAGGTCTGATCGGTCACCACGTCGACAGGGGCCCCCATCGCCAGGAGCCGCGGCACCACGTCGGCGGCGTTGCCGAGCACCCCGACGGACAGTGGGCGTGCCGCGTCACGGGCGGCGACGGCACGGCGCAGCGCATCTTCGACGTCGCCAGCCTCCTCGTCGAGGTAACCCTGCTCGATGCGGCGCGCGATCCTGGACGGATCGCACTCCACGCATATCGCCACCCCGCCGTTCATTGTGATAGCCAGGGGCTGCGCGCCACCCATCCCGCCGAGTCCCGCGGTCAGCGTTATGGTGCCGGTGAGCGTGCCGCCGAACCGCTTCGCCGCCACCGCGGCGAAGGTCTCGTAGGTGCCCTGGAGGATTCCCTGGGTGCCTATGTAGATCCAGGATCCGGCCGTCATCTGGCCGAACATGGTGAGGCCGAGCGCCTCAAGGCGACGGAACTCCTCCCATGTCGCCCACTGCGGCACCAGCAGCGCGTTGGCGATAAGCACCCGCGGCGCCCATTCATGCGTTCGCACCACCCCGACGGGCTTGCCCGACTGCACGAGCAGCGTCTCGTCGTCCCGCAGGCCGCGCAGCGTGGCGACGATCGCGTCGAACGCGGCCCAACTCCGGGCGGCGCGGCCCGAGCCGCCATAGACGATCAGCTCGTCCGGATGTTCGGCCACCTCGGGATCGAGGTTGTTCATGAGCATCCGCATCGCCGCTTCCTGCGGCCAGCCCTGGCAGGTCAGCCCGGTACCGCGCGGCGCCCGCACCGGGCGCGGACCATGGGCGGCGTGGCGCTGTGGTGTGCCGGTCATCGCTGCTCCTCGTCGAGTGCGGGTGCCACCCGGCGTCGCGTCTGCCACCGGGGCCACGTCACCATTGTCCGCGACGCGGCCGAGGAGGTGGCACCGCAGCTTGGCCCCTGACCCGTAGAGGCACTCTACGGGTCAGGGGCGACCCGTAGAGGCACTCTACGGACGGGTAGGCAAGAAGGGAACGCGGCGCCCGCGGACCGCACCGTCGGCCGCCGGGCTGGCTTCGCCGTGTCAGGAAAGGCCGTTCTGGCTCAGCCAGCTCTTGGCGACGGTCGCGTAATCCTCCTTGTTCACGCCGATCAGCTTGTCCATGTCAAGCAAGTCCTGGGTGGTCAGCTTGGCCGAGATCCCGTTCAGCGTGCTGATGATCGTCTGGTTGACCGCCTTCTTGTACACCAGCGGGGTCACGTTCTGCGCGGCAAACAGGCTCTTCGGGTCCTGCAGGACGACGAACTTGTTGATCAGGATGGATGGGTCGGTGGTGAACAGGTCGGCCGCCTGGACCTTGTCGCTCTTCAGGGCCGAGACGGTAACGGGCCCTGCCTCGTCGAGCGGCTGGAAGCGCTTGAAGGTCAGGCCGTAGATCTTCTTCAGGCCGACGATGCCGTCCGCACGCGTTTTGAACTCGGACGGCCCACCGATGACAAGGCTCTTCGCGCGGGGCGCCAGATCGGAAATCGCCTTCAGGTGGTACTTGGCCGCGGTGGCGGAGGTGACCGTCACCGAGTCCTTGTCCTGCGCGGACGCCGAGTTGAGGATCTCGAGCGAGGACGGCAGCTTCGCCTTCAGGTCCGCATTGACCTCGGCCGTCGTGGCTGCCGTGCTGTTCTTGTCCACGGAGGTGGTCAGCAGCGCGCCGTTGTACTCCGGCAGGATGCTGATCGCGCCAGAGACGATCTGCGGGTAGTAGATCTCGCGAGCACCGATGTTGAACCTGCGGGTGACCTTGACGCCCTTGGCCTCAAGAGCCTGCGAGTAGATCTCCGCGAGCAGTTGATCCTCGGGGAAGTTCGCCGAGCCCACAACGACAGTGCCCTTGCTTGCGCTGCCGCCGGAGAGCGGATTGGACGACTTGCTGCTTCCGCCGCAAGCGGCGAGCGTGAGGCCGAGTACGCCAGCCGCGCTGAGGGCGGCGCCACGGGCTATCCAGGACATATCGAATTTCCTTCCATAGACGTGAGGACGAGGTCTCTAGGCCTGGGCCTGCATGCGCAGGCCAGCAGGGACCATCAGGCGCCTGATACCGACAAAAAGAATCTGAATGGCCAGTGCGAGCAGGCCGACGACGATGGCGCCGCCCGCGACCATGGCGTAGTCGTTGCGGGCCAAGCCGTCGATGATATAGCGGCCGAGACCGCCGAGACCGATGTAGGCGGCGACGGTAGCGGTGGCCACGACCTGGATCGCCGCGGTTCGCAAGCCGAGCAGGATCAGTGGCAGCGCCACCGGGATCTCGGCGCGGAGCAGGATCTGCGGCGCGGTCATGCCCATGCCCCGCGCCGCGTCCTTGAGGTCCCTGTCGACGCTGAGCACGCCTTCGTAGGCGTTGACCAGAATCGGCGGGATCGCGAGCGCGACCAGCGGTACCAGGACCGACGCCGACGATCCGGCGGTGATGAGATAGGCCAGCACGATCAGGCCAAGCGTCGGCAGGGCACGGCCGAAGTTGGCCAGGCTGACCGCGGCGAACCCGCCACGGCCGGTATGGCCGATCAAGACACCCACCGGCAGGGCGATCAACGCCGCGATGGCCAGTGCGAGCCCCGTATACGCCAGGTGCTCGATGAGCCGGGCCGGGATCCCATCCCCGCCGTGCCACTGCTGTGTCTGGCCCAGCCATGCGAATGCGGCCCGGAATGCGTTCACGCCGCCATCGCCTCCGCTGCCCGGGGTGTCCTCAGCCAAGGCGTCAGCGACCAGCGCAGGAGGACAAGCGACGCGTCGGCGGCGAGCGCGAGGATGATGGTCAGCCCGATCCCGGTGTAGATCTCGGTGGGGAAGTCGCGCTGGAAGCCATCGGTGAACAGATGTCCCAAAGCCCCGTTCCCGATCAGCTCTCCCACACTGACCAGGCTGATATTCGACACGGTGGCCACACGGAGCCCAGCGATCACGATGGGGACCGCGATGGGCAACTCCACCTGGACCAGCCGCCGCGTGGCGCCGAAGCCCATCGCGGTCGCGGACTGCCGTACCGGGTCTGGCACCGAGCGCAGGCCGTCAACCACGTTCGGGAGCAGAGTCGACAGCGAGTACAGCGTGAGCGGAATGATCAGAGTGAAATCGCGGGTGGAGCCGACGATGCCGGTAAACGGGATAAGGAACACGAACATCGCCAGCGAGGGGATGGCGTAGATGACGCTGGTGGAGGTGAGGACGGGTGGATAAACCCACCCCCACCGCACGGAGAGGATTCCGAGCGGAACTGAGATGATCAAGCCGAACAGGACGGGCGTCAGTGCGAGGTAGAGGTGATGGCCGGCGATCGGCATGAGACTGCCGAGGTTGGCCGAGATCCAGCTCCAGTTCACCGGGCCGGCCCGCCTTCCGCGTCGTTTTCCCCAGAGGTCGACGCGTGGATAGCAAGCCGGAGCTTGTCGTAGGAGGTGACGCCGACCACACGGCCCTCGTCGTCCACGCCCGCGGCGCGGCTTGTCGGGGAGAGAACAGTCGCGTCAAGCGCTGCCCGGAGCGAGTCCGTCGCCACGCGGAACGTGTGCCCCCACCCAGCGAGCGGAACGTTGTCGAGCATCGCGGCCGCCGGAAGCTGGTCCAGGGTTGCGGTCGAGACCCAGCCGCGCGGCAGCCGTTCGGTATCCGTGACGAGCAGCCACTGCTCGTCGGCTTTCTTGGCCACCGAGCGGGCCTGCGCCACCGTCATCTGGCCCGTCACCACGGTGTCTGTCTCAAGATCGAGAGTGCTTGCGGGGAAGAAGGACAGCCGGCGGATGCCGCGGTCGAAGCCGAGGAAACCGGCCACGTAGTCGTCAGCGGGCGCGCCGAGCAACTGGTCAGGCGCGTCGATCTGAGCGAGCGTGCCGCCGGGCCGGAACAGCGCGACGCGGTCGCCGACCTTGATCGCCTCTTCCAGGTCATGGGTGACGAGCACGATGGTCTTCCGCAGGTGCACCTGGATATGGAGCAGTTCATCCTGCAGGCTGGCCCGGACGATCGCGTCGACGGCGCTGAACGGCTCGTCCATCAGCAGCACCGGCGGATCCGCAGCAAGTGCCCGCGCCACGCCCACCCGTTGCTGCTGGCCGCCCGACAGCTGATGCGGATAACGGCGGGCCATGGCCGGATCCAGGCTTACCAGGTCCATCAGCTCCCGCGCCCGGTCCCGGGCCTTCTTGCGATTCCAGCCGAGCAGCAGCGGCACCGTGGCGATGTTGTCCTCGATGGTGCGGTGGGGAAACAGGCCGGCGTGCTGTATGACATAGCCGATGCCGCGGCGCAGTTTTACCGGGTCTGCCTGCTGGATGTTGTGGCCGTCGAGCAGGATCTGGCCCTCCGTCGGGTCGATCATCCGGTTGATCATCCGAAGCGAGGTGGTCTTCCCGCAGCCGCTTGGGCCCACCAAGACCATCGTCTGGCCATCGGGAATCTCAAGATCCAGATTGTCAACGGCTGCGGTCGCCGATCCCGGATACCGCTTGGTCACGTGATCAAACCTGATCAAGAAATGGCCTCTTCCGTCCTCCGGGCCATCCGCCCAGATGACCCGCCGGGTAGTCCGCCGGTTCTTTTCCTCCGGTGTCCGGTTGTCCCTCGGAAGCACGTACACGCGTTCCGGTGCCTGACGGGCAGGCCATGATGGCAAGACTTTACCCTGGAGACGCCGACCAGTCGCGTACACGCCGCAGAACCGGGCGCATTCACCGAATTCTGGCACTAGGAACCGCTCATCCTGGTACGAGCCGCGCCTAACGCGGCGGCCAGGCTGGCTCCCTCACCGTGGCGCCCTGGGCAAACCGAGACCCAGCACCGCGATCAGCTCACGCTGGATCTCGTTCACGCCTCCACCGAAGGTCATCACCAGCGCTCCCTTGACCCCCGTGTAAAGCCGCTCCATGAACTCGCGGGTCGGCGGGTCGGCGGGATCGCCGTAACGGGCCAGCAGCTCACCGATCAGGCGGCCCGACTCCTGAAGCCGTTCCGAGCTGTAGACCTTGTTCGCCGACGCATCGGGTGCGCCCAGCCAGCCGGTGGCCATCCCGGCCGCCACTTGCCAGTTCAGTAGCTCGTTGGTGCGCAGCCACGCGTAGACCTGCCCGAGCGCTCGCCGCACATCGGGCTCATCGAGCAACGGCTTGCCATCGGCGCCTTTGGCGGTGCGCACCCAGCGAACAAACCGATCGTAATGTTGCCCAATGTTGCCGGCTGGACCAAGCGTGAGCCGCTCATGGTTGAGCTGGTTGACGATCAGGTCCCAGCCCTTGTTCTCCTCCCCCACCCGCAGCCATACCGGGACGCGGACATCGGAGTAGTACGTGGCGGTGGTGTGCTGGCGCCCGTCTGCCGTGGTGATCGGGGTCCAGCTGAAGCCGGGATCGCGGCAATCCACGATGAGGATCGAAATTCCCTTGTGCTTCGGCGCGTCCGGGTCAGTCCGCGCAGCCAGCCAGACGTAGTCGGCGTGATGCGCGCCGCTGGTGTAGATCTTCTGGCCATTGACGATGTAGGCCTCCGTATTCTTCCCAGCCGGCACCCGGCGACCGGTGGTGCGCAGCGCCGCGAGGTCGGTGCCGGCGCCTGGTTCGCTGTACCCGATGGCGAAATGGCACTCACCCGCAAGGATCTTCGGGAGAAAGAAATTCTTCTGCTCCACAGAGCCGTATGTGAGCAGGGTCGGCGCGACGGTCTGCAAGGTGATCAGCGGATAGGGCACGCTCGCCCGGGCCGCCTCGTTGACGAAGATCTGCTGCTCTACCGGGCCGAACCCGCGGCCACCGAGTTCAGTGGGCCAGCCGATACCGAGCCAACGGTCGTGACCCAGGCGGCGACAGACCTCCATGTAGGTCTCGCCGAACGAGTCATTGTCGATCGCCGCGCGTTCGTCCGGGGTGAGCAGCGCGGAGAAGTATTCCCGCAGTTGGTCGCGGAGCTCGCGCTGCGCCTGGGTGAGGTCGATGTACACGGCCGCTTCTCCTAACCGCCTGCCAGCAGGTCGCCGAGGACGGCGAGCTGGGCCTCTTCCCCGCCAAGCAGATGCGCGTACCGCATCGCCCAGGCGAAATAGCGATGCAGTGGATAGGTCACGTCCAGGCCAAGACCGCCGTGCAGGTGCTGGCAGGTGTAGAGCGCGCGAAGCGCCGGCCCGGCCACGTGCCACCCGGCGACCGCGAGCGCCTCGTCGGTGTCATGGCCAGACTCCGCACCAGCGAGCCGCCAGCAAGCTGCCCACATCGCCACATCAAGCGCCCGGCCGGCGATGTACACATCGGCGATCTGCATGGTTACTGCCTGGAACTCCGCGAGCGGACGGCCGAACTGCTCGCGGGCCTTCACGTGAGCGGCGGTGAGCGCCGTAGCGCCGGCCAGCACGCCGGACACCGTGGCGACGGCGCCAGCGACCACGTACCTGTCGAGGTCAGCCGCGGCCACGCCGTCGGCGCGCCCGCCGAGCAGAGCGTCCGCGCCCACCTGAACCGCGCCCAGGCCGATCCGGGACGCTGACTCCCCGGTGGCGGTGGGGTGGACATGCTGGGACACTCCGTCGGCGGCTGGCGACACGAGAAAGACGCCGACGCCGGTGCCGGGCACGGTCGCCGGGACAAGCACGACGGAGGCTTCCCGAGCGTAGGGCACCGCTGTCTTGACGCCTTCCAGCACATAGCCGTTCCCGCGGCGCAGCGCGACGGTCCCCGGCCGACCGAGATTTCCCGGCTCCCGCACCGCTGCGGTCAGCACAAGCTCGCCGTCGGCGACGGCGGATAGCATTTCCCGCTGCGCCCGGGTGCCGTGGCGTGCCAAGGGGAACGCGCCGAGCGCCAACGTGGCGAAGGCCGGGACCGCCGTCACGTGACGCCCCACCTCACGGAGCAGCACCGCCAGCCCGACGGGGCCAAGGCCGGCGCCACCGGCGTCCGCGGGCAGGCATGCGCCAAGCAGTCCTGCCTGCGCCATCGCCTTCCATGCCGCGACGTCGTATGGCGTATCGGGCGGGAGCGCGCCGTGAGGGTCAGCGGCAAGGCGGTCAAGCAGACCGGCGGCGGCGGCGCGGAGGTCAGACTGGCTCTCGTCAAGGTCGAAATCCATCGGCTGTGCTCCAGCGGGTAAAGGCGCCACCGACGCCCCTATGTCTGCGACGCCTCCACGTCTTCGCGAAGACATCCGTGACGCTGCAAAAACTAGAACGAATTCTAGTAAGCGGTGGCCTTGCGGTCTATCGCCCTAGTCGGAGAGCTTGTCCCGCGTGTTATGCGGGCGCCCTGGATGATCGATCGGGAGAGACAGTGACTGACCAGTAGCCAGATAACGTGTTCTCACGCGAACGGAGGGGATCTGCCGTGACTGCCGACCCCACAGCGCCGAATGAGCCAGGCTCAGCCTGTACGCAAGCCACCGGCGCGCGTTCGCGCGGCCAGCACCTGCGCCGGAGGCGAATCGTCCAGGCGGCCGCGGCGCTCGCGTCCCGCGGCGGAGTCGACGCGATGCAAATGCGCACGGTGGCGGAACGCGCGGGCGTCGCGCTCGGCACGCTGTACCGGTACTTCCCCTCCAAGATGGAGCTCGTCGTCGCGGTCACCACCGACGAAATCGACTTGCTCGAAGCGAGCGTCAAGCGGCGCCCGCCGCGGGCGGCGGCGCCCGCGCGGCGCGCCGTGGACGTCCTGATGCGGGCGACCCGTGGGCTGATGCGTGAACCGGAACTGGCCGACGCGCTCGTCCGCTCACTGATCATGTCGAATGTTCGGACGGATTTCGGTGATCGCATCACCGACCTGCTGCTTGGCGTGGCCACCGGCAATAGCCGAGCGCCCGGTGACCGAGACCTCCAGCGGTCGCTGTGCAATGCGGTCACCAACGTGTGGGTCGCAGAACTTCTGGAGATCCTCAAGGGCAGGCGCACGATCGAACAGGTCCAGCGGTCGCTCGAACTCGCCGCCGACCGGTTGCTGCACGACTTCTAACACAAGGGTGGAGAGCATGGGCAAGCCGGTCATCGTGGCAGCGGTCCGGACGCCGATCGGCAAGCGCGGTGGCTGGCTCGCCGGTCTCAAGGCCCAAGCCGTGCTCGGGCACGTACAGCGTGCCGTCGTGGAGCGGGCCGGACTCGGTGCGGGGTCGGTCGGCGAGGTTTTCGCCGGATGCGTCACCCAGGCGGGCGAGCAGGGCGGCCATGTCGGCCGCTATGCCTGGCTGTACGCGGGTTTGCCGTACGAGGTTGGCGTGACAACGGTCGACTGCCAGTGCGGATCCAGCCAGCAGGCGGTCCACCTGGCCGCGGCCACGGTGCACACAGGTGCGGCACCCGCCGCGATCGGCTGCGGCGTCGAAGTCATGAGCCGTTGCGCGCTGGGCAGCAATGTGCGCCCGGCAAATCCACGACCGGACGACTGGTCCATCGACATCCCAGATCAGTTCACAGCGGCCGAACGAATCGCCGACCGGCGGAGAATCACGCGCGCGCAGCTGGACGATTTCGGCCTGCGGTCACAGCAGCTCGCGGCCAAGGCATGGGCAGACGGGCGTTTCGACAGGGAGATCGCGCCGATCGAGGCGCCGGTGATCGGCGCATCAGGGCAACCGAGCGGCCAGAAACGCGTTGTCGACCGCGATCAGGGCCTGCGAGAAACCTCGCTTGACGCGCTAGCTGCCCTCAAGCCCGTGTGCGGCGAGGGCACCCGGCATACGGCAGGCACGTCCGCGCAGATTTCCGACGGAGCCGCGGCCGTTCTGGTCATGGACGAGCAAGCGGCGCGGGCGAGCGGAATCCGCCCTCGCGCGCGGATCCGGGCTCAGGCGCTCGTGGGCGCCGAGCCCTTCTACCACCTCGACGGCCCCGTGCAGGCCACCGCGAAGGTGCTCGCGAGGGCCGGGATGACGGTGAGTGATATCGACCTGTTCGAGGTGAACGAGGCATTTGCCGCTGTGGTGCTTTCCTGGGCCCTGGAGCACCGGCCCGATATGGCGAAGGTGAACGTCAATGGCGGGGCGATCGCGCTGGGCCATCCGGTCGGCGCCACCGGTGCGCGCCTGATCACTTCGGCACTGCACGAGCTGGAGCGGTCGGGCGGCGCCACCGCACTGATCACCATGTGCGCCGGGGGCGCGCTGTCGACCGCCACCATCATCGAGCGGGTCTGATCACCTACCGAGCAGGGCCGAGGAGGGGCGTGCGAACCCGGCCCCCAGCAGAAGACCTCGGCGGCCCAAAGAGGCCGCACCCAAAGAGGCCGCACCCAAAGACGCAGCGACAGTAAGCGGCAGCCGTTCGGTAACTTTGCGGGAAGTCGCGTCCAAATGACCTGGAACGTGGCCTGGGCGGACATGCATCCCCTGCTTCGCAGGCTCGCGATTATCCGGTAATCACCAGGGTCCAGACCCCCACGAGGCGCCAGCCTGACCGCCCGATCGCAGCAATTCGAGGTCGGATTCGACCATCATTGTGACAAGTTCGGCGAAGTGGACCTTTGGCTTCCAGCCGAGCCGCTCGCGGGCTTTCGACGGGTCCGCGCAGAGCGTGTCCACCTCGGCGGGGCGGATAAGAGCCGGGTCAGACCCAACATGCTCGCGCCAGTCCAGCCCGGCGGCGTGGAAGGCAAGCTCCACCAGCTCGGCTACCGAGTGTGTCTCACCGGTACCCACCACGTAGTCCTCGGGCTCGTCCCCGGCAAGCATCTGGTGCATCGCCTGTACGTAATCCCCGGCAAATCCCCAGTCGCGCCACGCGCTCAGGTTGCCAAGCAGAAGATCACCCTGCATGCCGAGCTTTATCCTCGCCACACCGAGTGACACTTTGCGGCTGACGAATTCGGCGCCGCGCCGGGGCGACTCATGGTTGAACAAAATGCCGGAGACCGCGTACATGCCGTACGACTCCCGGTAATTCTGGGTAATGAAATGGCCATATACCTTTGCGACACCATAAGGGCTGCGCGGATGGAATGGCGTTTTTTCATTCTGTGGTGACTCGCGCACCTTGCCGAACATCTCCGACGACGACGCCTGATAAAAACGGATCTGGCCACGGGACGCGGGGCGGGACGCGGAGATCCCGCTGTATACACGAATGGCTTCGAGCATCCGCAGCACCCCCAGGCCCGTGACGTCCGCGGTGAGCTCACCCTGCTGGCATGACATCGGCACAAAGGAGATGGCGCCGAGGTTGTAGACCTCGTCCGGTTGCACCTGTTCCACGGCCGAAATTAGGCTGCCCTGGTCGAGCAGATCACCGCTGACCAGCCGAACCTCTTGAAGAAGCTGGCGGACACGCCCGGCCCGTGGGTTGGACTGGCCCCGCATTAGCCCCCAGACTTCATAGCCCTCCGCCAGGAGATGCTCGGCCAGATATGAACCGTCCTGCCCGGTGATCCCGGTGATGAGAGCGCGCCTGCCCACCGGTCCCTCCCCACGTGCTCGCCATGACCGGACATCACTCAAGTGCGCCCAAAGTACACCGCGCCGCTCCCGCTGCGGTTCGATGCGTGCCATTAGTCGCGTATTCAACACTCGGCCGATGTTAATTGTGGCAAGCGGAGCAGTTGGTACATAACGTGACGTGAGGTACTGGGTGGTAAGGTTCGCTGGCTAGGGGCGTGTTTTCTCCCCCGTGCACTCTCACGCGGCGCCCGGTTGCGACCGACCCGCGGAGCCGCGCGGACCAGGCAGAGCGTACGAGGAGCGTGACGCGTGACCACCATGGATCGCCCACTCCGCGTCGCGCTGCTGTCCTACCGAAGCAAGCCGCACTGCGGCGGCCAGGGCATCTACGTGCGTCACCTGAGCCGCGAACTTGCCGCCCTCGGCCATGCGGTCGAGGTGCTGTCCGGCCCGCCGTATCCAGAGCTCGAGCCGGGGCCCGTGCTGGGTAAGCTGCCGAGCCTTGACCTCTACCGCGACGATGATCCCTTCCGCACCCCCCATCTGCGTGAGTACCGGGACTGGATCGACGTGCTCGAGGTCGCCGCCATGTGGACCGCCGCCTTTCCCGAACCGCTCACCTTCAGTTTGCGCGCACTGCGCGAGCTGAAGCGGCGTCGCGGCGCGTTCGACATCGTCCACGACAATCAGACCCTCGGCTATGGCATGCTCGGCATCCAGCGCCTTGGCACGCCACTCGTCACCAGCATTCACCACCCCATCAGCGTTGACCGCCGGATCGAGCTGCGGGCGGCCCAGGGCGGGGCAAAGCTTTCCAAGTGGCGCTGGTATGCCTTCGTGCGCATGCAGTCCCGCGTGGCCCGCAGGGTAGGCGACATACTGACGGTGTCCGAGTCCTCACGGCGCGACATCTGCGCGGACTTCAAGGTGCCGCACTCCCGCGTCCACGTCATACCACTGGGTGTGGATACGCGTGTCTTCCACCCCCGGGGCGCCTCCCGGATGCCCGGGCAGGTCGTCGCCGTGGCGAGCGCGGATTCCCCGATGAAAGGGGTAGCCGTCCTGCTGCACGCGGTGGCCAAGCTCGCCACGGAGCGAGATGTGCGGCTGACCGTGGTCAGCAAGCCCACGCCGGGAGGGCCGACGGAAAGGCTGGCCGGTGAGTTGGCCCTCGGCGACCGGGTCCGGTTTGTCCACGGGATCAGTGACGGCCAGCTCGCCGAGCTGCTCGCCAGCGCCGAGATCGCGGTCGTGCCATCGCTTTACGAGGGGTTCTCGCTGCCGGCGGTTGAGCACATGGCCTCTGGCACCCCGCTTGTGGTGAGCAGCACCGGCGCCCTCCCCGAGGTGGTCGGCGACGCGGCCGTGCAGGTGCGGCCCGGTGACACGGAGGCACTCGCCGTCACACTGCGTGAGTTGTATGATTCACCGGAGCGGCGGGCACGCCTCGGTGAGGCAGCCTGGGTCCGCGCTCAGCAACGTTTCGCCTGGCCGGCGGTGGCCAAGGCCACTGTGGCGCGGTACGCCGCCGCCATCGCCCAGCACGCGGGTGGGACGGCGGTACAAACCACACCGGCGACGTCTTCGACCCGCACCGCGACGAAGGGAGCGGAGCCCTGCTGACCGTTGACTTCCGCCGGTTCCCCGTCGGCGCCGGCGATCGCGTGCTCGACCTGGGCTGCGGAGCGGGACGGCACGCATTCGAGGTCTTCCGGCGCGGTGCCGAGGTCGTGGCATTCGACATGAACCCGGCCGAACTTCGCGACGTCGCCGCCATGTTCGCGGCGATGCGGGAGGCAGGCGAGGCGCCGGACAGTGCCGCCGCCACCGCGGCGGCGGGCGATGCCACGGCCATGCCGTTCGCCGACGGGCTCTTCGACAGGGTGATCGCCGCCGAGGTACTCGAACACATCCTGGACGATCAGCGGGCCATGAACGAGATCGCCCGGATCCTCAGGGCCGGCGGCCAGGCGGCGGTCACCGTGCCGAGCTGGCTGCCGGAGCGCATCTGCTGGGCACTGTCGAAGGACTATCACAACACCCCCGGCGGGCACGTCCGCATCTACACGCGCGCCGAGCTGGAGTTCAAGCTCAAGCGGGCCGGGCTCGTCGTCGGCGGGCACCACCACGCGCACGGCCTGCACTCGCTGTACTGGTGGCTGAAATGCGCCGTCGGCGTCCATAACGATCGTCATCCGCTGGCGCGTGCCTACCACCGGCTGCTCGTCTGGGACATCATGAAGCGCCCAGCCATTACCCGGCTGGCCGAACGGGCGCTGAACCCGGTACTCGGCAAGAGCATCGTCATCTACCTCCGGAAACCCGACGAAGCGGCGCACAGCTCCCCCGCGCAGATGCAGAATCTGCCGGAGCATACGCATGCGGCGGCATGAGCTGCCGGCGGTCCCGGGGATTTTGAACGCGGACGGCATCCTCGCCACGGGCCGCAGCATTGCCGCCATGCAGGAGAGGTCCGGCGCGATTCCATGGCCGGACGGTCACGCCGATGCCTGGGATCACGTGGAGTGCACAATGGCGCTGTCCATCTGCGGCCTTACCGGTCCCGCCAGGCGCGGCTACGAATGGCTGCGCCGGTCGCAGCGCGGCGACGGGGCATGGCCGAAGAAGACCGTCGCCGGCACCGTGACCGACGCCGCCGTCGAGAGCAACCAGGCGGCCTACGTGGCGGTCGGCGTGTGGCATGAACTTCAGGTGACGGGCGACGACGAGTTCGCGCTCCGGATGTGGCCGACCGTGCGCCGCGCGATCGGTTTTGTCCTGCGGCTGCAAACCGAGCGCGGTGAGATCGTATGGGAACGTGCCGCCGACGGCTCCCCAGCCAGCTACGCCCTGCTTACCGGATGCTCCAGCACATATCAGAGCCTGCGCTGCGCGGTCGCGCTCGCCGAGTACCTGGGCGAGCCGCAGCCCGACTGGGAACTCGCGGCCGACCGGCTCGGACATGTGATCATCGAGCACCCCGAGGCGTTCGTCGACAAGAGCCGGTTCTCGATGGACTGGTACTACCCCGTCCTGGCTGGGCCGGTGCGGGGCGAGGCGGCGCGGCAGCGGATCGCAGGCCGCTGGGCCGAATTCGTCGTGCCCGGCCTTGGCATCAGGTGCGTAGCCGACGAGCCATGGATAACCGGGGCGGAGACGTGTGAGCTTGTGCTCGCGCTCGATGCGATCGGCGAGTCGGACCGGGCGCACGAGGTGTACGCGGCCGTCCAGCACCTGCGAGACAGGAGTTGCGGCGCCTACTGGACCGGCTGGCAGTTCGTGAACAACATGCACTACCCGGCCGAGCGGAGCAGTTGGACGGCGGCGGCCGTGATCCTCGCCGCCGACGCGCTGTCCACGGCCAGCGGCGGATCCAGCCTCTTCGAGGTGGCGGGCAGACATCGGGTCAGGTCCGACGGCGCCGCCTGGTCGGCCGGATGCGGCTGCGCCGAACTGACACAGCACTAGGGACAGCGATCAGCCGATGCCATCACCGGTCCGCTCAAGCACCCGCATTGAGCCTTCGACGCGGACCTCGGAGAACGCGCCAGACCGCATCGCGCGCAGATAGACGCGATACGGAGCTTGGCCGCCGTCGGCGGGGTCCGGGAACACGTCATGAATGGCGAGCGCTCCACCCGCCGTCACCCTCGGCGCCCAGCCCTCGTAATCCGCCTGCGCTGCCTCGTCCGTGTGGCCGCCATCGATGAACAGCATGCCGACCGGTGTGCGCCACAGCGCGGCCACCTCGGAGGAGCGGCCCACCACGGCGATCACGTACTCCTCGAGGCCGGTGGCCGCGAGCGTGGCACGAAAGGCCGGCAGGGTGTCAAGGCGGCCGGTGCGTGGGTCAACGAGCGACGGGTCGTGGTAGTGCCATCCCGGCTGGTTCTCTTCGGAGCCGTGGTGGTGATCGACCGTGACGACCCGCTGCGCGCCGCCCCGGAGCGCCGCGGCGAGGTAGATCGTCGATTTGCCACAGTACGTCCCGATCTCCACCACGGGCCCGAGGCGCGCGTAGTGGCGGGCGGTCTCATACAGCACCCGGCCCTCCGCAGGTGGCATGAAGCCCTTGGCCGCCTCGGCGACCCGCTCAAGTTCGCGCGGCATGGACACGGCCGGAACTCTAGCGCCAGCGTGCCGACGCTGAAACCGCTCCGTCGAGAACTCGGGCCGTAGCGGGTTCGGCGCCCACAGGTCCCGAACGGCTGCCGCCTTGCCCCTCCTCGCTGGAACATGTTCTACTTTCGGGGTGATGCAACGGCGCCAGATCCGCATGACGGGCAGTGAGGTCGCCGAACTGCTCGCGGCCAGCAAGAAAGCGCAGGTCGCGACCCTCAACCCGGACGGCACGCCGCACCTGTCCACCATGTTCTTCGGGCTCGTCGACGGCAAGATCGCCTTGTTCACGTACCGCCGCTCCCAGAAGGCACGCAACCTGGCTCGGGACCGGCGGATCACCTGCCTGGTCGAGACCGGGGAGGACTACGCCGAGCTGCGCGGTGCGGCCATTTACGGCACGGCGCAGCTCATCGAGGACTACGCGGATGTGGTGGACGTGGGCACCCGTGTCCTCAGCCGGACAATGGGCCTGCCGGGCGACGCCGCAGCCGGATACGTTCAAGCCGCAGCGCGCAAGCGAGTCGCTTACATCGTCGAACCGGTCCGCGTCGTGTCCTGGGACCACCGCAAGCTGGCGCGCGACCGCGATGCGGTAGGGGGGTGAGCCTGGCTGCGCCAGGACCGGCCGAGGGCTCACCGGGCCGACGGGTTGGTCACCCTCCCGAGGAAAAGTGGAACTCCGGTCAGCGTGTCGGCGATGGCGAAAAGGAACGGCCGGTCGACGGTCACGGTGACCGGTGGGCGGGCGGCCACACGGGCTGCGACGCGCATCACGACGGCGGTGGCGGCGGCCGCCTCTGTGCCCTTCTCGTCCACATCGATGTATGCCTGGTGCACGACCTCGTCGATGCGCAGCCGGCGCGCGCTGGTAATGCCGCCGAAATCCGCATCGGCGCCAAACGCGGCCGCGACACCAACCTGGCGCAGCACCGCGCCGAGCCGGAACCCGGCCGACATGCGGAATTTCGGCATCGCGAGCGCCACCTCCGCCGGCCGTGCCCCCTCGGCCAGGCCCCCCACGCCGCCGCTGGCGAACCGGTCCTCGAGCGGCCCCAGTGGCCCGTCCGGCAGTATCACCGCCATCGCCAGCCGCGTTCCGTTATAGGGCAGCGTCACCACCTGATACCCGTTGGCGCGCAGATAGCCGAACCGGGCGGAGACGCGCATCATGCGAACCGTGGCCGTACGTGCTCCGGCTTGCCCTTCGGCGTGGCCGTCGAGGTGGAACGGCGCATCGCGGGTGGCGGCCGGCGGGAACGGATGCGCCCACGACGCCTTCAGGTAGATCGCGTTCGCCAGGACAAGCCTCGTGGCGGCGGTGAGCAGACCGGGCGTCACCAGATTGCTGATCTTGCCTGCGGTCTGCTCCGCGATGACCTGGTTGATCTCCTGCGCCACCTGGGCGGCGGCACCGGCGAAGTCGGCTTCCTTGACGGTTAGCGCGGCGATGTCACGCAGCCCGCCAGCGAACTCGGCCCGCAAACAGAGCCCGGATTGCACCCACATGGTGTTCGGCATGCGGAACATGACGTCCGGGCCGTCGGCCGCGTCGTCCGGCCAGTCCGCCAGCCGCCCAGCCGCCTCCGCGGCGGCATCCGGGCCGCTCAGGCGAAGAAACCGGGCAAGCTCGGCAGCAGTCTCACCTCTGGCGCCGTACAGGGCCATCTGCAAGGCGACCGTGATGCTGGCGGGCGAGAAGACCATGGCACCGGCCTGGGGAAGGTGCCCGTAGATGGCCACACCGACGGCGTCAGCCGATCGCGCCAGCGCCGTGATGTCGCGGGCGCCAGCTCGAGAGGCGGCAGCATCATCCACTACCTTCAGCCTACGCGGGCACCGAGGCGGCAAACAGCGGGTAGCGTTGCGGTATGCGGGTAGCCCTCTGCCAGATCCCCGTCTCCAGCGATCCCGGCGTGAATGTGGCCAGGGTGAAGGAGGCCATGTCGGGAGCCGCTGCGCAGGGCGCGGATCTCGCGGTCTTCCCTGAGGCGACCCAGGTCAGGTTCGGGGCGGACCTGGGCGGGGCGGCCGAGCCGCTGGACGGACCGTTCGGGACCGCGCTGGCGTCAGCCGCCCGTGATCACCAGACCGCCCTGGTCGCTGGGGTGTTCGAGCCGGCCCCGGATTGGCGGGTGTTCAACACAGCGGTCGGTTACGACCGGCACGGCAACCGCCGTGCCGCCTACCGGAAGATCCACCTGTACGACGCGCTCGGCCAGCGGGAATCGGATCTTGTCGCACCGGGCGCACAACCTGTCGTCTTTGAGCTCGACGGCGTGCGGATTGGGCTCATGACGTGCTACGACATCCGCTTCCCCGAACTGGCCCGCGCGCTAATCGACCGTGGCGCACAGCTTCTCCTGGTACCGGCCGCATGGGCAGCGGGTTTGTTCAAGGAAGAGCACTGGGTCACCCTTGTTCGGGCACGCGCGATTGAGAACACCGTCTGGGTGGCAGCTGCCGGGCAGGTGCCAGACCTTGACGCGCCGCCGGTTCGCGCGCCCACCGGTGTCGGGCGGAGCATGCTGGTAGATCCGATGGGGACGGTGCGCCTTGACCTCGGCCCAGGGCCTGGCGTGGCGGTCGGAGAAGTTGATCTTGACGTGACGGCACAGGTTCGCGCGGTCCTCCCGTGCCTGGAGCACCGGCGCCCGGACATCCTCGGGTGATGCGGCGCCTGCGACCCGGCGTCCGGGTCAGCGGCGCGAGGCAGCCGGTGTGGCCCCGGGCCGCGGTGGCGCGAGCCAAAGGGTCGGATCTTCGGTGGTCTCCGTCGCGGTGAACCCGGCGCCCAGCAGGCGGCCCCCCGCTGCGGTGAGTGCGGTGATCTCCTGCACGCCGGGACCGGACAACCCCGTGCCGGCGGCGGCCACGGACGTCCACGCCGCGCCGTCCGCAGATGTCGAAACGACCACATCGAGGCGGCCGGGCTGGCCGACCGTACCGACCGCGGCGAACCCGCTTCCTACCGAGGTCAGGCCGGTCATATCCACGAACACGCCAGGAACGGGCATGCCAACTTCCCGCCAAGTCTTCCCGCCGTCCGTCGAGAGGGCCGCCAGCGGAGCCGTTCGGTCACCCATGCGGACGGTGCCTACGGCGACGACGCGGTTGCCGGACGCGGCCACAAAACGCAATCTGGCGCTCCCCTCGCCACTGGCGGCCGGAAGATCGGTCAACCGCCACGTGTGGCCGTCCGGCGACGTCCAGATGGCGGGATGGCGGCCATGCTGCCCCACCGCCACATAACCGAACGGGCCGGCGGTGACAGCGGACATGCTCCGTGGCGCGTCTTTGCCGTCGAGGTCGCCATGGCCGACGTCGGCGCCCGCGGACCAGAGCGGTGGCTGGCGGGTCAGGGATGAGGCCCGCCACACGGCCGCGATCGTGTGCCCTCCGGACTGGCGGGACCCCACGACCACATAACCCTGCACGCCATACGCGGTCCCTGCCGCGCTGGCATTGACGCCGGCGAAGGGTGGCTCACCGTCGGCGGCGTGCCAGGTCCGGCCATCCGGTGAGAACACCACGACGGGGTGCGCGGCCTGGCCGCCCAGGGTCGCGCCAACTGCGAGCCAGCCATCTGGCCCTCGGGTGACGGAGACAAGCTCGGCCGCTCCCGGCCGGCTGAACGCGTTGTTGGCCGTGCCAGCGCGCGACCAGGGCTGGCCGGGCAGCGCGGTCCAAACGGCTGGGTAACCGTTGGCGCTGCCGACCGCGACGGCAAGGCCCGCGCCGGAAGCCATCGCGTTGAGCGCGCGCTGCGGAAACGAGTCCCCGCGGATTTTCGCCAGGTCGACCATGACCCTGTGCGCCCCGGCCACGGCGAGGAAGCCCTGCGCGCGTGCCGTACCGGCGGCCACCACGTTGCCCCCGGCGACGACCGTCAGGCCGGCCAAGGACTCCGCGGCCGCGCTGCCGAGCCCGGCTGTGGGCCGCCAGCCATGCCCGCTCGCGCTCTTGTAGGCGAGAAGATTCCCCCCGGCCACGGTCGCGATCACGGCTCCCTGATCACTGCCGCTGACGGCGACCAACCTCGGGTGGGCCCGCTTTCGCGCTGTGATCCTCCCCGCGTACGCCCAGGTTCTGCCCGTCGTCGAGGTATAGATGACACCGGTGAGACCCGCTCTTCCGCTGGCTGCGGGCCGCACCACCACGAAACCGGCCGCCGTGGGCGCGAGGCCGCTGATCGAGTTCGCGGCTCCGTTGCTCACCGGGACGGCCATGTGGGTCCAGCTAATCGCGCCGTCCGTGCTGCGCCACATGGCGACCCTGGTCACGTGACGAACCCGCCGCTTCCTGCCGCTGCCCGTCACCACACGCCTGCCGACCTGGCCTGCGATGACGGTGCTTTCGCCATGCGCGGCCGCGAGGACGATCCCACCAACGGTGCCCGAAGCCGACAAGTGAAGCTGCGTCGCGCCGTAACGCCGCCATCGGAGACCATCGGCTGACGTCCAGATGACGGGGCTGCCGTGGCCATGCTGGACGGCCGATCCGGCCGCCAGAAAGCCGTTGGCCGTCGCGGTCACCGCGAGCACGCGGTCACCACTGCGCACGGGCGTGATCCCCGGCGCTGGCGAGAGCAGCCAGGAGCGGCCGGTCGTGCTTGTCCACGACACCCCCGGCCCGATCGCCAGCCAGCCCGCAGGGCCGGCCGCGATCGCCGTCGGCGCTTGCGATGTGAGCGCCTCGCGCCCATCTGGCGCGGTCACCGGCGCGAGCTGCCAGGTGTGGCCAGCGTCGGCGGAGACGAAGAATTGGGTGCGGCCGATGCTGGCGCCGGTCAGCGAGCCAGCCGCGACAACCGTCGAGCCGTCGCTTGCGACGGCGCTGAGAGACTGCGCGATCCCACGCGCCGCCGCCGACGACGACGTTGCGAAGTCGGCGTCCGCCAGCCGTGCGGGCGGATAGGGGGGTGGCGGATGGGTTGGTTTCTGTGTGGGTTCCCCGCCGCCGAACGCGACGAACGCCACGCCGGCGACCACGGCGATCGCCGTGACGGCGGCGGCGCTGGCGGCGATCACACGCGCGGTGATGCCGAGTCGGCGGAGCGGTCCCCCGGCGCGCCCGGACCCGGCACGGTCATCCATGCCGCTCCGCCCGCGGCGCTTGCGCGGCATTGTCCAAGCCGCCCGGATGCGCTCCCATTCCGCTTCGGCCGGTTCCCAGTCGGCCAGCGGGCGCTGCCACGCGACGCCGGACTCGCTCCAGACGGTCTGGGACTGCTGCCATGGCGAGCCCCCGCCGTTCGAACCGGAGATACCCGAGCCGTCGGCCGGACCGATGCCGGGCCCGCCCGGACGGCCACGCAGCGCCGGGGTCGGCCCAACAACGGGCGGCTGCGGTGTGCTCACCGCGCTGATCGTAGCGGGACGGCCGCGGCTGGTGAGGTGACTCTGGGCCGCCCCAGAGCGTGTTTGAAAAGTTCAGGCGGGCCGCGGTTCGGGCTGTGCGGCGTCAGGATGCCACCACCCGCGCGGCCGACATGTCACGCATGGCCTCGCGGAGAGTCGCCAGGCCCTCATCGCCGACGGTCTCGAGGAAACGGCGCATCGTGACGAACCGATTGCCGCCCGAATGAAGCACCTCGACCATGAGCCTCGCGTCGTGCTCTTCTCTGCTCTCGGCAGGCCAGTACCGCCACGCCCGGCCGTATTTCTCCCTCCGCAGGACGCCCTTGCGGTGCAGGATGCCCATAACCGTCATCACGGTGGTGTAGGCCACCGGCCGGTCATACCGCATGCGCTCTCGCACCTCGCGGACGACGTAGGGGCGATCAGCCGCCCACATGACGTCCATGATCGCGCCCTCGAGTTCACCGAACTCACGCACGATTCGCCACCTCCAGCGAACAATGCTAGACGCAGCGTGCACATTGCAGCGAGAACTGGAATGGTGACCCAGGGTAAGAAAACCACCTCTCTGGCGGTGCTTCTTCTACCTGCGGAATTCTTTTCGCAGATCCGCGCAGGTGCGAAATCCTCTCAGCTATCCTGCAGCGCGCGGAACAGGACCTCGGTCTGCTCCCCGGCGCCGGCCGGCACGACCTGCGGCTGGTCGGCGTTGATCTGATCCCACGCGTCGCGCACGTCCTCGGCCCGGAGCGCACCCTTCTTCAGCCAGCCGGGGCCCTCGGCCACCAGCACGCGGGCCACCCGGCCTCCTGCCACTGAGTACACCTGCCCGCTGGCCGAGCACTCCGCATGCGCGAGATAGCAGACGAGCGGGCTCACGAACTGGGGCCCGAGTCTTTCCGCGAGCTCCGGCGGCAGCAGGTCGGCAGTCATCCGCGTGTACGCGACCGGCGCAATGACGTTGATCTTAATGTCGTACTTGGCGCCCTCGAGGGCCAGTGCCTTGGCCAGCCCGACCAGGCCCATCTTCGCCGAGGCATAGTTGGCCTGCCCGAAGCTGCCGAACAGCCCGGCCGGAGACGACGTCAGCACCACACGCCCGTAACCTTGCGTCCGCAGGTGCGGCCAGGCCGCGTGCGTGACGAGGAAGGACCCACGCAGGTGTACGCCCAGCACCGCGTCAAACTCCTGTGTGGTCATCTTCACAAAGCTCTTGTCACGCAGGATGCCGGCATTGTTGACAACCACGTCCACGCGGCCGAACTCGGATAGAGCGGTCTCCACGATCGCTTCCGCCCCCGGCTGGGTCGCGACATTGTCGCCGTTGGGGACGGCGGTCCCACCGTCCTTGCGGATCTGCTCGGCCACGTCGCGGGCTGGGCCGCTCGAGGCGCCGGTACCATCCAGCGCCCCGCCGAGGTCATTGACGACGACCTTGGCGCCCCGGGCGGCGAGGTCAAGCGCATGCTCCCGGCCGAGGCCGTGGCCGGCGCCCGTGACGATCGCGACCCGCCCGCCGAAGCTCAGGTCCGCCATTGCTCCTCCTCGCCAGCCAGTGCGCGGATGGCTGGCACGGTTCAGTGGTATCACGGCGCAGCACGGGCCAGTCCAGCGGCTCGTCGCTGGTGGGGTCAGGGCGGATTATCCTTAACGACTGCGTATCGTGGCGCATTGTCCGGTTCGTGGTCCGTAAAAGGCGGGCCCAAACGTAACGCCCACCACCGATCACCCCTCGAGACGGTGTAAATAGGGAGGAGGGATTGTGAGCGTGATACCCGCGGGCGAGATACCCGTGCTCGCCGCGCCGGACCGCGGGCCACAAGCACCACCGCAGGCGCGCCCGGAGTCCCCGCGCGTCTTATCCGCGCAACGTTTCTATCCACAACGTCCATCGTTTCGGGCAGAAGGGGATGGTGGTGCCAGCTACGCCACGGTCCACCCCGCACGCGACGCCCACCGGTGAGACGTCACCCGAGGGCCGCTTCGTTCGCCAACCCAACCGGTTCACCGGCCTGATTACCGCCGATGGAGCCGATGGTTATCCCGCCGAGCCAGGCCGGTATCACCTCTACGCGTCGCTGGCGTGCCCATGGGCGCACCGCACGCTCATCGCACGCCGGGTGCTTGGCCTTGAGCAGGTCATTGGCGTCACCATCGTCGACCCGATCAGGGATGAGCGCGGGTGGCGATTCACGACCAGCGCCGGCGGGCGCGACCCGCTTACCGGCGCGAGACTTCTTTCCGAGCTCTACTTCCTCACCGATCCCGGCAATTCCGGGCGCTTCACCGTCCCTTGTATATGGGACACCGGGACGCGGCGGATAGTGTCCAACGACTTCCTACAGCTGACGCTGACCCTGGAGACCGAGTTTCGGGCCTGGCACCGCCTCGGTGCACCCGACCTCTACCCGGTGGCCAGGCGCAGCGAGATCGACGCACTCAGTACGTTGGTGTATCACACGGTAAACAACGGCGTGTATAAGGCCGGTCTCGCTGCCACCCAGGCCGCCTACGAAGAGGCGTTCGACGCGCTTTTCACCACACTTGACGCGCTGGAGCAGCGATTGGCACGGCGGCGGTTCCTGCTCGGCGACCAGATCACCGAGGCCGACGTGCGCCTGTTCCCGACCCTCGCCCGCTTCGACGCCGTCTACTACTCCCACTTCAAGTGCAACCTGCGGCGACTCATCGACTACCCGAACCTCTGGGGCTATGCCCGTGATCTCTACCAGCGCCGTGGGTTTGGTGACACGACCGACTTCAGCCACATAAAGCGCCATTACTTTCAGACACAGCCCCAGCTCAACCCGGCCGGGATCGTGCCCAAGGGCCCGTATGTCAACTGGCTCGCACCGCACGGCAGAGACCGCCTGCCGTCGCGCGCCTGAGGGCCGCCGAGGCTGATGTCCGCCGAGTCGGACACGTTCTCTGCGGGTAGCCTGGTTGACGGTCAACGATTAGCGATCGGCCCCGAATCCGGAAGAGGGCGATGTCTGCCGTGCCTTCTGATCCGCCGCGCGGTTCCGCGGATCTCAGCCGCCAAGCACCCAACCATCGCCGTGACGGCGACCCTGGGACAGACGGTCCCAGAAACGGACAGATGTCACAGCAGCCGCGAAAAGCGGACTTCGGCCCCAACGAATGGCTCGTCGACGAGCTCTACCAGCGGTACCTGGCCGACCCGCGGGCGGTCGACCGGGCGTGGTGGAACTTCTTCGCTGACTACCAGCCCGACACCGGCTCTGGCCAGCCGACGGCACGGCCGGAAGCCCCCGCCAGCCCGCCCCCCGAGCCCGCAGCGCCACCAGCGCCCGCCCCGCCGGTTGCCGCACCAGCGCAGCGGGTCGCCAAGGCGGAGGCACGGCCCACGGCGGCCTCACCTCCGATGGACGCGAGCCAGATCCGGCTCCGTGGCGCAGCGGCCCGCACCGCCGTGAACATGGCCGCGAGCCTTTCCGTGCCCACGGCCACCAGCATCCGCTCCATACCCGCGAAGCTGCTGATCGACAACCGGATCGTCATCAATAACCATCTGAGGCGCGGCCGTGGCGGCAAGGTGTCCCTCACCCACCTGGTCGGCTATGCGGTGGTCAAGGCGCTCGCGGCGATGCCGCAGATGAATGCCTCCTACGCCGAGGTAGATGGCAAGCCAGCGCTCCGCCAGCCGGAACACGTGAACCTCGGCCTCGCGATCGACGTGGTCAAACCGGACGGTTCGCGGCAGCTGCTCGTACCAAACATCAAGGCTGCCGAGACAATGGATTTCCGGCAGTTCTGGATGGCCTACGAAGACGTGGTGCGTAAGGCACGCCCGTCGGGAAACGCCAGGCTGGAGGTCGCCGACTTCGAGGGCACGACGATCAGCCTCACCAACCCAGGGACGATCGGTACCGTCCATTCGGTGCCGCGGCTGATGCCAGGGCAGGGCTGCATCATCGGCGTGGGCGCCATGGAATACCCGGCCGCCTACCAGGGCGCTTCGGAAGAGACGCTGGCCAGGCTGGCGGTCAGCAAGATCATGACGCTCACCTCCACCTATGACCATCGGATCATCCAGGGCGCCCAGTCAGGCGAGTTCTTGCGCCGCATTCACCAGCTGATGCTCGGCGGGGACGGTTTCTACGACGAGGTCTTCCACTCGCTGCGGCTGCCCTATGAGCCGGTGCGCTGGGTGCGGGACATCGCGGCCGGCCATGAGGACGACATCGCCAAATCGGCCCGGGTGCAGGAGCTCATCCACGCCTACCGGGTCCGCGGCCACCTGATGGCGGATACCGATCCGCTCGAATACCGGCAGCGCAAGCATCCCGATCTCGATATCAATCAGCACGGCCTGACGCTATGGGACCTGGAGCGCGAGTTCGCCACGGGCGGGTTCGGCGGCCAGGCGCTGATGAGGCTACGGGAAATCCTTGGTGTGCTGCGCGACTCGTACTGCCGCACCGTCGGCATCGAGTACATGCACATCCAGAACCCGGAGGAGCGGGCCTGGCTGCAGGCACGCATCGAGCGACCGCACAGCAAGCCGAGCCATGACGATCAACTGCTTATCCTCAGCCGCCTGAACGTCGCCGAGGCGTTCGAGATGTTCCTGCAGACCAAGTTCGTCGGGCAGCGAAGGTTCTCACTCGAGGGCGCCGAGTCGCTGATCCCGCTGCTCGACGCGGTCCTGACGGAGGCCGCGAGGGCTGGGCTGGAAGAGGCCGTCGTTGGCATGGCTCACCGCGGCAGGCTGAACGTGCTGGCCAACATCGTCGGCAAGTCGTACGCGCAGATCTTCCAGGAGTTCGAGGGCAACCTTGACCCGCGCACCGCACACGGGTCCGGTGACGTGAAGTATCACCTGGGAGCCGATGGCGACTTCGTCGCCACCGACGGCGGCAAGATCCACACATCCTTGGTCGCCAACCCCAGCCATCTCGAGGCGGTTGACCCCGTCCTCGAGGGAGTTGTCAGGGCGAGACAGGACCTCATCGACAAAGGGGAGCCCGGCTTCACGGTGCTTCCCGTGCTGATTCACGGCGATGCGGCATTCGCCGGGCAGGGCGTGGTGGCAGAGACACTGAACCTGTCCCAGCTGCGCGGCTACCGAACGGGCGGCACGGTGCACATCGTGGTCAACAACCAGGTGGGCTTCACCACAGCGCCGCAGCACTCCCGGTCCAGCGTCTACTGCACCGACGTGGCGAGGATGATCCAGGCCCCCATCTTCCACGTCAACGGCGACGATCCGGAGGCCGTGGTCAGGGTCGGCCATCTGGCGTTTGAGTACCGCGAGACGTTCCGCAAGGACGTCGTCATCGACGTCGTCTGCTACCGGCGGCGGGGGCATAACGAGGCGGACAACCCCTCGTTCACGCAGCCGCTCATGTACGACCTGATCGATGCCCGGCGGTCCACGCGCAAGCTCTACACCGAGGCACTGATCGGCCGCGGCGATATCACCATGGAAGAGGCGGAGCAGGCGCTGCGCGACTACCAGCAGCAGCTGGAGCGCGCGTTCACAGAGACCCGTGAGGCGGCCGAGCGCCCCATTGAGCCCGGCGCGGTGATCAAATCAGAACCTGAGATCTGGGCACGGATCGACCATGAAGCGGCCGCGACCGCGATCAGCGACGAGACCATCAAGCAAATTATCGACACCCAGCTCAACGTGCCGGACGGATTCACCGTCCATCCGCGCCTGCAGCCACAGCTGCAGCGCCGGGCCGCCGCGATCAGTGATGACGCCATCGACTGGTCCACGGGGGAAATGCTGGCCTTCGGCGCCCTGCTGATCGACGGTTACCCCGTCCGCCTCGTCGGCCAGGACACCAGACGCGGCACGTTCGGCCAGCGTCACGCGGTCCTCGTTGACCGCCACTCCGGTGCCGAGTACACGCCGCTCAAGCAGTTCGACCGCGGGACGACGAAGTTCTACGTGTACGACTCACTGCTGTCCGAGTTCGCGGCGATGGGGTTCGAGTACGGCTATTCGGTGGCACGGCCGGATGCGCTGGTGTGCTGGGAGGCTCAGTTCGGTGACTTCGGCAACGGCGCACAGTCGATCATCGACGAGTTCATCAGCTCCGGTGAGCAAAAGTGGGGCCAGCAATCCAGCGTCGTCCTGCTGCTGCCACACGGCTATGAGGGCCAGGGACCTGACCACTCGTCGGCCAAGATCGAGCGCTTTCTCGGGCTCTGCGCGCAGGACAACATGACGGTCGCACAGCCATCCACGCCAGCGAATTACTTCCACTTGCTGCGCTGGCAGGCGACGAGCGGGCGCCGCAAGCCGCTGGTGGTGTTCACACCCAAGTCGATGCTGCGGCTGAAAGCCGCCGCGTCGCGGGTCGCCGACTTCACCGGCGGCTCATTCCGTCCGCTTATCGCCGACACCGCTGGTCCGGGGCGGGTGCGGCGCGTGCTGCTGTGCTCAGGAAAGCTGTCGTACGAGCTGGCCGCCCATCGCGCCGCAGGCCACGACGACTCGACCGCGATCGTGCGGGTCGAGCGCCTGTACCCGCTGCCGATCGAGGAACTTAAGGCTGCGCTGGCCACCTACCCGTCGGCGCGCGAACTCGTATGGGTCCAAGAGGAGCCCGCCAACATGGGCGCCTGGCCCCGGGTCGCGCTGAAGGTTCCCGCCCTCCTTGGTCGTCCCATCACGCGAGTATCGCGACCCGCGAGTTCGGCGCCAGCGGTCGGATCGGCCAAGATGCACGCGGCGGAGCAGCGGGCGATCATCGAGGCCGCGTTTGCGGCGGAACCGGGCGCGACAGACTGAGATGTACTTCACGGACCGCGGCATCGAGGAACTTGCGCAGCGACGAGGCGACGACGAGGTCACCTTGTCGTGGCTGGCTGAGCGGCTGCGGGAGTTCGTGGATCTGAATCCGGGTTTCGAGGATCCAGTGGAGCGGCTGGCCGCCTGGCTCGCCGGTCTCGACGAGGACGAATAGCGGGCCTGCTGAACCGGACCCGTTCAAGATCACGAAAGTCAGCTACCAGCGGGGCCCGCGGCTCTACCACCTGCGCCGCATGCCGCTAGAGTCGAGATACATCTCGATTAAGAGATAGACGAGATATATCGTATTTTGTAGTAGCGTCTCAGGTAGTCGCTCTGGTGCGATGAAGGGAGCCTGCAATGGCGCGGTGGATCATCGACACGCCAGACAGCCTAACGTTCGACGGCGTGGTCGCGCTCAGGATCCGCCTGGTCTCGGGTTCGGTAGCCGTGCTTGCGGCGGAGGACTCGCCGCGCATCGACGTCGAGTCAGTGAACGGCCAGCCGCTGCTCGTCACGCACGAAGCCGGGATCTTGACCGTGACATATGAGGACATGACCTTGGACGGCGTCCTTGGCTGGCTCCGTCCACAGCGCCACTCGGCCAGCATCGCGATAACCGTGCCCAAGGAGTGCCCCACGCAGCTCGGCGTTGTCAACGCCGCCGCCGTCGTGTCCGGCATGTCCGCGCGGACCTCGCTCAAGAGCGTTTCCGGCGGCATCACGATGGATGGCGTGACCGGGAACGTTGACGCGAACACGGTGTCGGGTGATCTTGAAGCGCAAGACGTCGAGGGCGAGGTCGCGTTCAAGAGCGTGTCCGGGGATTTGACGATCGCAGGGGGATCGCTCAGGCGGCTTGACGCCAAGACGGTCAGCGGCCGGATCACCGCGGACGTCGATATTGCCCCCTCGGCATCTCTGCAGGCCGCATCGGTGTCAGGTGATGTGGCGGTACGGCTGCCGGCGACGGTAAGCGCACGTGTCGACCTCCGCTCGGCCTCCGGCCGCGTTGAGAGCGCGTTCGACGGCCTCGCCGACACGCGCAAGCCAGGAAGCACAAGCGTGGCAGGAACCCTCGGGTCCGGTGACGGGAGACTGTCCGTGAGCACCATGTCGGGGACGGTCATCCTGTTGCGGCGCACCCCGCCGGCGGGCCAGGAGCGGTCCCGCGTCGGCACAGAGGAGGCACGATGAGCCCGGTGTTTGGACACGGGCGACTGCGGCTGTACTTGCTCAAGCTCCTCGACGAGGCGCCCCGGCATGGCTACGAGGTGATCCGGCTCCTCCAGGACCGGTTCATGGGCGTGTACGCGCCGTCGCCCGGGACGATTTACCCCCGTCTCGCCCGGCTTGAGGAGGAGGGCTTCCTGACGCATGAAGAGGCGAATGGCCGCAAGATCTACCGGATCACCGACAAGGGTCGCGAGGAGATCAACCGCCGTCTCGGTGAACTCGACGAGCTGGAGCAAGAGATCACAGAGTCGGTCACCGGTATCGCGCGCGAGATGAAGGAGGACGTGCGGGAGACGGTACGCAGCCTGCGCGAGGAGTTGACCTGGGCCACGCGCGAGGTGCGCACGGAGGACAGGCGGTCCGCGCACGAGCGAGCACTGCAGGCTCGCGACGAGGCGCGTGAGCATGCACGGCAGGTGCGAGAAGAGATGCGCGAGGCCCACACCGGCGACCGTGACATGAGCGGTGAGCATGGCAGGCAGGACGATGACGCCGGGGCAGGCCGTAACTGGAGCGACTGGACCGGGTGGCAGGACTGGACGCGCTGGACCGACTGGCCCGGGCGACGGCGCCGCGGACGTGATCGCGGCGCGGGCGGCGCGGGGCCGGACTTTGAGGGTCTGGCCAGAGAGTTCGGCAACGAGGTGCGGCAGGCCATCCGGCAAGCCGGTGCGCTCGGCGAAGGGGCGATGGAGGAGTTGCGGACCATCCTCGAGGATGCGCTCGAGCGGATCCGTACCGATGTGTTCGGCGCCGCGAAGCAGCGGCCGGCCGACACGGGATCCGCCGACGAGCGCAGGCCCAGCGAACCAGGCGGCCCAAGGAGCGAGGGCCGGCAGGAGGAGCCCGCTGGCGGCGGCAGCGAACCGACCTCCTGAGATGTCGCTGGCACGACTCGGCTACAAGTTGAAAACGACCTTTCCGAAGAGGTCCCCCTCCAGCATCGCGGTGAAGCCATCACGTGCCTTGCCCAAAGGCAGTTCCCTGTCGATGACCGGCCGCACCCCCGTCTGCTCGCAGAACCGCAGCAGCCGGCCCAGTTGATCACGGCTGCCCATGGTGCAGCCAACGATGGAAAGCTGCAGGAAGAACACGCGCGTCAGATCCGCGGTCGGTGCCGCGCCGCTCGTCGCGCCGCACACCACGATCCGGCCACCTGGCCGCAGCGACCTGATTGAGTGTGCCCAGGTGGCCTCGCCAACGCTCTCCATGACCGCGTCCACTCGCTCCGGGAGCCGCGCGCCGACGGGAAATGCCTGTTCCGCACCCAGGCGGAGCGCACGCTCCCGCTTGGCCTCGCTGCGGCTGGTGGCCCAGACCCGGAATCCGGCCGCCCGGCCGAGCTGGAACAGCGCCGTGGCAACACCTCCGCCCGCGCCTTGAACGAGAACTGTCGCGCCCGGCTGCACTCCTGACTTGTCGAACAACATCTTGTAGGCGGTCAGGTAGGCGGTCGGCAGGCACGCCGCCTCGGCCAACGACAGGCAGGCCGGTTTGGGCAGCAGGTTGCGCCTTGGGACCGCCACCTTGGCCGCGAACGTGCCGTCGTAGCGTTCGGAGAGCAGGGAACGCCGGGGGTCGAGGGTCTCATCACCCCCGCCCGCCGCCGCGTCGCCGATGACGGCGTGTACGACAACCTCGTTGCCGTCGTCGTCCGTTCCCGCGGCGTCACAGCCAAGCACCACGGGCAGCCGGTCCGCCGAGATGCCGACCCCGCGCAGGGTCCACAGATCGTGGTGGTTGAGCGAGGTCGCTTTAACCGAGACGGTGGCCCAGCCAGGTTGTGGTTCAGGTTCTGGACGCTCGCCGAGTTCCAGGCCGTTCAGCGGTTCGTCTGGGTCGATGCGCGCGGCCGTAACAGCAAACATGTTCCGGATGTTACGGGGACTCCGGGCCATCGGGCTCGGGGGGCGTCCCCCGGCGCCCGCTCAGTCCAGCGGGTGGCGCCCGCGCAGCCCGGGAACTTGGCGAAGTCACGGTCCGTCGAGATCAACTCGCACGACGGGCGCCGCGGGTGCGCCGTTTCCCGCCCGCTTCCCCACCCGGTGTGTAATACTCAATTCGCGGGTACAGTTCTTACTCGCGCTTTTCGAGGATCCCCGCTGGTAAGGACCGGGATTGGATCTCAGCTCTTACGCCGAGCTTGCCGTACGGCTGGTGAACACCGACGATCCCGCGGACTCGGCCCGAGACGACCTGCGAGATCTGGATGCGCTGCGGGCGCTTGTCGCCGACCGCCCGCATCTGAATATGCGGGTTACCCGCAATGACCTCGACGCGCTGCGCCTGCTGCGCGCGGAGTTGCGGAAGGTCTTCTCCGCATCGGCGGGCGGCGAGGGCGCCGATGCCGTGGAGATACTCAACGCACTGCTCATCCAGCATCCAATCCACCCGCAGATATCCGGGCACGACGGCCAGCGCTGGCACCTGCACTTGACTGAGAGCGGATCGGTCGCTGACAAGTACGCGGCCGGCGCGGTGATGGGGCTGGCCGTACTCGCCATCGAGGTCGGCATCGACCGGCTTGGGCTCTGCCAAGCGGCTTCGTGCAACGCGGTCTTCGTCGACACGAGCACCAACCGGTCCCGGCGCTACTGCTCGGACAGGTGCGCGAGCCGGTCGAATGTGGCCGCCTACCGGGCGCGGAAACAACGCGGTGATGAGAGTGCACCCGCCGCACCTCGTACCGCCGCTACCGCCCGCGCGCCGTCTGCTCCGCCGGCCTCTCCGGCCCGGGGCACTGGTACCGCGCGCTGACGACATATACGGACCGTATAGACCGAGGCCGACTGGTGCGCCCCACGACACGCTGACTTGCCTACCGCATTCTTGCCATTGGTTGTCGACAACGCGTATAAGTAACCTGCCGACCTGCTGTTCTGTGATCCGCGTTATCGAAATGACGCCAAGTGAGCACTTCTCATAGTTAGCGCTGATCCCTACGATGATCCCACTCGGAACACATGAGAGGCTGGCGCGTTCCGTGCAGGATCTTCACTCAACAGGTCGCTAGCGCACGCAGACGGACCCGAAAGAAGGTTCGGACATGGCAACTGAGTCTGTAGTTACCCCGACCAGACCCGCAGATGTCGGCCTCAAGCGAGAGCTGGGGTTCGTCGGCGCCACCTGGGCGTCGGAGACTTCGATCATCGGCTCCGGCTGGCTGTTTGGGGCATGGCTGGCCGCTGCGGCGGCCGGGACCGCGGCCTTGCTGGGATGGATCATCGGCGGAGTCGCCGTCCTGATCCTGGCGCTCGTTCACGCCGAGCTGGGCGCCATGTACCCGGTGGCCGGCGGCACCGCGCGATTCCCGCACTTCGCGTTCGGCAGCGTGGCCGGCATCTCGTTCGGCTTCTTCTCGTATGTGCAGGCGGTCACGGTGGCGCCGATCGAGTGCTTCGCGGCGCTGCAATACATCTCCTACTACTGGCATGGCGTCTTCAACGCGGACACGGGTGTCACGACGGGGTACGGCATCCTACTTTCCATCCTCCTGATGGCGATCTTCACCGTGATCAACTTCCTGGCCATGCGCCTGTTCGCCCGCGTCAACAACATCGTCACGTGGTGGAAGGTCGCGATTCCGGTGATCGCCATCATCGCGCTGCTCACCCAGTTCCGTGGCAGCAACTTCGGCTCGCACGGCGGGTTCATGCCGTATGGCATCAAGAGCCTGTTCGCCGCGATTCCGTCGGCGGGCATCATCTTCGCCTACCTCGGCTTCGAGCAGGCCGACCAACTGGCCGGCGAGATCAAGAACCCGCAGAAGAACCTGCCGCGGGCGATTGTCACCGCGATCTTGCTCGGGACCGTGATCTACGTGATGCTGCAGGTCGTGTTCATCGGCGCGCTGCGGCCCGGCGATCTCACGCACGGCTTTGCCGGTCTGGCCGACAATGCGAACCTTCAATCCGGGCCGCTCGCCTTCCTGGCCGGCGCGGTAGCGCTCGGCTGGCTGGCCACCCTCCTGCGGGTCGACGCGGTCATCTCGCCGTCCGGCACCGGCCTGATGTACCTGACCTCGGGGTCGCGGGTCGGCTACGGCCTCGCCAGGAACCGGTACTTCCCGCAGATCTTCTCCAGGGTCGACAGCCGGGGCGTTCCCTGGGCCAGCCTGCTCTTCGCGTTCGTGCTCGGCCTGGTCTTCCTGCTGCCGTTCCCGAGCTGGAAGGCGCTGGTCGGGCTGGTCACCTCGGCCAGCGTGCTGATGTACGCGGGCGCGCCGCTGTCGCTGGGCGCGTTCCGCAGGCAGGTGCCGGAGGCGACCCGGCCCTACCGCCTGCCCGTCGCTGCGGTCCTGTCCCCGATCGCGTTCATCGTCGCCAATATGCTCATCTACTGGTCGGGCCTCGAGGTGATCTGGAAGCTCGGTGTCGTGCTCGTGATCGGCTACGCGCTGATCGGCATCTGCATGGCCTTTGACAAGGAGCGGCCGCCGCTGGACTGGAGGTCTGCGTCATGGCTGCCGGCCTACCTGGTCGGCATGGGCATCATCTCCTGGCTGGGCCAGTACGGCGGCGGTGCGGAAGCGCCGCCGGTAAACACCAATACCATCCCGTTCTGGTGGGACATGGCCATCGTCGCCGCGTTCAGCCTGGTCATCTACTTCTGGGCGATGACCGTGCGGCTGCCCAACCAGGAGATGGAAGAGCTGGTCGCGCGGCAGGCTCAGCAGCCGCCCGAGCCGGCTGTCGGCAGCTAATCCCGGGCGATCCCGACCACGCGTAGCCGACCGGAATCGGCCAGGGCCATACGGCCAGCCGGAGGCCCCCGTCCCGCCATGGGATGGGGGCCTCCGGGCGTTCAGTAACCGGCTCGCCGACCGCGGCGGTAACGCAGCAGCACCCGGCCCGCTATGAGCGTGACCGGCACCGCGCCGAAACTCCTGCTGTCCACCGCTCCCGCGGCCGGGTTGTCTGAGGCCAGCCACCAGCCGCCGGCTTCCCGCCGCGCCGCGCGCTTCACCAGGAACATGTCCGTGCGCACGGGATGGCGTACCACCACGACCTGGCCGGGGCTGATACGTCTCGTCCGCAGCACGAGAAGCCAGTCACCGGGGCGCAGCGCCGGCTCCATGGACCGTTCGGCCACCGCGACGCGCCAGAGCGGCCAGCGCATGCTTCCTCCAGTCGGGTACCGCGGCACATGCCCGGCAGTCAGGCCAGGACTCGGTCCCCGCCGGAATTGCTTCACGCCCAGCGGGGTAGTGTCAGGCTTCGGGAAGCGATGATCCGACACCGATGATCCGACACGAGGAAGGGAATCGATGAGGCTGCTCACACGTCTCCTCGAGCCGAAGGCCACCGTACACGCGCACTGCGACCTGCCGTGCGGCGTTTATGACCCAGCGCAGGCCCGGATCGAGGCCGAGTCCGTCAAGGCGATCTGCGAGAAGTACCAGCAGAACAGTGATCCAGAGTTCCGCACACGTGCCATCCTGATCAAGGAAGAGCGCGCTGAGCTGGTGAAGCATCACCTCTGGGTCCTGTGGACCGACTACTTCAAGCCACCGCACTTCGAGAAGTACCCGCACCTGCACCAGCTGTTCAACGAGGCCACCAAGCTCGCGGGGGCGGCCGGGGCCAAGGGCAGCACCGACCCGGCCAAGGGCGACGAACTGCTCGCCAAGATCGACGAGATTGCCAAGGTCTTCGCCGACACCAAGAGCTGACGCGCCGGGCACCGCCAGCCAGTAAATTTGCCGCTGCCCGGCAAGGCCACGGCCAGGCGGGCAGCGGCAAATTCGGTCCCTGGGGGCACGGACCGGCCGCGCGCCGGCCGATTCCACATCTGGCCTTTTCTGTCATTTGCCCAGGTAGATGGGTACGCTCGACGCCCAAAGATGGAATTCCCGCACGGCTAACCTCGCGCGGCGGATCTGCGCAGCCCTGATCCAGCGGTAGGTTGCAACCAGAAACACCGCGCCTGTGACGACGCCCTGAGGAGGGTCGTGACCGAAAGAACCGCCGCCCGGCCACCGCTGGCGGGCGCTGCCGCGGCCACGGGTGGCCAAGGGCCAAAAGACGTCGTTACTGTCCGCATGCCCGCAGAGAGCGCCTATCTGTCGGTGCTGCGCACCGCCACAGCGGGCCTGGCCGCGCGGCTGGATTTCACCCTCGACGAGATAGAAGACCTGCGCATCGCGGTCGACGAAGCGTGCGCCATGCTGCTTCCTCAAGCACTGCCCGGAACCAGCCTGGAGTGCGAATTCGAGCTCGGCACGTACGCCATGACGGTCGCGGTCTCGGTACAGGCAGCAAACGGGCGGCCCCCGTCGCGGGAGACTTTTTCCTGGACCGTGCTCAATGCCCTAGCCGGGAAGGTCGATGCACATGTGGGACCAGATGAGAAGGTGACCATCGTCTTGCAGAAGAGCCGCGATACGTCGCGGGACAGGTAACGGCACGAGAGCGGCACCGTGACGGCCAAGATCGAGCACGCGGTTCCAGACCGGGTACGCGCACGAGAGCTGTTCGAGCAACTCGCGGCCTTCGCCCCGGATGATCCTGCGCGCCAGCGGATACGCAGCGAGCTCGTGGAGTTGCACCTCCCGCTCGTTGAGTACCTCGCCCGAAGGTTCCGCAACCGCGGTGAATGGCTGGACGACCTCACCCAGGTCGCCACGATCGGCTTGATCAAATCCATCGACCGGTTCGACCTCGACCGCGGCGTGGAGTTCTCCACCTATGCCACGCCTACGATTGTCGGCGAGATCAAGCGGCACTTCCGCGACAAGGGATGGGCGGTTCGGGTGCCACGGCGCCTGCAAGAGCTCAAGCTGTCGCTCACCAAGGCCATCAGCGACCTGGCGCAGCGCGAAGGGCGCGCCCCCACGGTAAGCGAACTCGCCGGTCATCTGCAGATGAGCGAGGAAGACGTCCTCGAAGGGCTGGAATCGGCCAACGCGTATTCCACGGTGTCACTCGACGCACCAGATTCAGGCGACGAGGACGCTCCCGCCGTCGCCGATTCACTTGGGATCATGGATGACGCGCTCGAGGGCGTGGAATACCGGGAATCGCTCAAGCCATTGCTTGAGCGCCTGCCCCCACGCGAGAAAAGGATCCTTCTGCTGCGTTTCTTCGGCAATATGACGCAGTCGCAGATCGCGGCCGAACTCGGCATTTCGCAGATGCATGTGTCGCGGCTGCTCGCCCGCACGCTGGCCCAGTTGCGCGACGGCCTGACCGCGGAGGAATAGCGCCCACCGCAGCCGCGGCGATGTTTGGCCAGGGCCTCAGCGGCGGCGGCCGCCTGGCTCGCCAACGAGCGCGCGCAACGTTGTGGGCGCGAGGAGAGCGGCCAGGCCGACCACGGCGAGCAAGATCAGCGGCACTCCCCACTCGTAGCGGTTCGCTTGGAGCAGATAGATGGCCACGATCGCGCAGAACAACTGAGTGAGGAACGCCGGGGTCCGGCTCCACCTACGCGCACGCGTCAGCCCCAGGGCCACGGTGGCGAGGCCGAGCGCGGTGCCGAGGCCGATAAGGGTCAGCGCCAGCCCACTGCTGACCTGGTAGGAGCTGCCGGTGACCGTGTCAATGCCCGCGAGCACCGTGGCGGCCAGCACGCCAGCAGACTCGGCCGCCTGCACCATCGCAGCACCGAGCAAGGTCACCGGACGTTCCCGCATATATGCGATCCTTCCAGCAAAGTTACCCTGGGCGCGTGCGAGCGCTCCTGATCGTCAATCCGCGCGCCACGTCCACGACCGGACCGCGCCGGGACGTCATCGCGTCGGCGCTGGCGTCCTCGGTCCAACTCGAGGTTGTGCACACACGGTACCGGGGTCACGCCGCGGAGCTAGCGGGCGAGGCAGTTGCAAAACGCTGCGAAATGGTGTTCACGCTCGGCGGCGATGGAACGATTAACGAGGCCGTAAACGGCATGATCGGCGCCCGGGCAAAGGACGGCTATCTGTCCGACCAGCGCCCGGCGGCCGGGGATCTTCCAGCGCTGGCCCCGATACCTGGCGGCCTGTCCAACGTTTTCGTCCGTGCGCTGGGCATTCCGGTGGACCCGATCGACGCCACGGGTGTGCTCCTCGAGGCAATTCACGAGGGACGCGAGCGGCGTACCGGCCTCGGCCTCGCTGGCGACCGGTACTTCACCTTCAGCACCGGACTCGGCCTTGACGCTGAGGTCATCCGTGCGGTGGAAGGCCAGCGCGCCGACGGGCGCCCGGCATCGGCAGCTCTTTACGTCTGGGCCGCGGTGCGCCATTTCTATGGCGTGACTGACCGCCACGACCCCGCGCTGACCCTCGAACGGGAGGGCCACGCGCCAATCGGCCCGCTATTTATCGTCATCGTGTCCAACACGTCGCCGTGGACCTACCTGGGCAACCGTCCCGTCAATCCCAACCCGAGGGCAGGATTCGACACCGGACTCGACGTGTTCGCGCTTCGAAGGATGCGTACCGTCGGAACCTTGAACGTGCTGCGTCAGATGCTGGACGGCCGCGGCCGACAGCCGTCGGGCCGGCATGTGGTTAACCTTCATGACGAGGCCGAAATCACGCTTCACTCCAAGCGGCCGATCGCCTGTCAAGTGGACGGGGAGTACATTGGCGAAACTGAGTACCTCAAGCTTCGCTACATACCGGAAGCTCTGCGCGTAATTGCCTGAGCGTCAAACGGGCCTGCGCCGCGCCCCGCGGTGCCAGCCGTGCCCGCGGTGCCAGGCGCCCCGCGGTGCCAGCCGCGCCCGCGGTGCCAGCCGCGCCCGCGGTGCCAGCCGCGCCCGCGGTGCCAGCGGACTCCTGCGGGGCCCAGCCGACAATGCCCCTATCAGAGTCGCCGGTCCGATGTGTCGCATCTTGAGAAAGTCCTTCCACAATAAGGACGAATCTTTCGTGTACTGCACGTGGGCAGAAGTACGCGTCTCGCGTTGTGACCCATCTGACATGGAAATCCGCCCGACCTTTGCCGAAAGCTCTTGCGGTTGATCGCAAACCTTTGAGAGGCTCGTTATCGATGCAAGGCACGGGGTCTGTTGCGCCGCCACCCACGATCGCCGAGCGGTAGCTGCGGACACATACCGCATGGCTGCTCACGTGACTGCTGACGGTCGCGCTTTTGCTCGACGTACGCTCTTCTGCGCACGGCAAGGGCGCGGATTACTGTGCTCTGCTTCGTGAAATGATTCACAAGCTCGACAACGCCCGCAGAGCCGCTGGCGGCTCAACTGTCGTATTGAGGAGTAGACCGCATGGACTGGCGCCACCACGCCGCCTGCCGTGACGTGGATCCCGAGCTGTTTTTTCCAATAGGCAATACGGGCCCAGCCCTCCTGCAGATCGAAGAAGCCAAGCAGGTGTGCCGACGCTGCCCGGTGTGCGCAGACTGCCTCCAATGGGCCCTCGATAGCGGCCAGGATGCCGGCGTGTGGGGCGGCACCAGCGAAGAGGACCGGCGTGCGCTCAAGCGACGCACCGCCTACGCGGAGGCCCGCGCACACGTCTAAGAGTCGGGAATGCCCTTGCGGTGACGCCCTGCGCTGTACGCCGGTCAGCCTGTGCGCCTGGCGCCATGCCCGCTGCCAGGCAAGAGGTCAAGCGTGGTCGAGCCGTCACTTTCTTGGGCGGCCTCGGGTTCCGCGGGCATCTCCACCGGAAGACCGATGACCACCTCGGTCCCGCCTCCCGGCCGCAGCGCAAACTCAAGCCGCCCACCGAGTTCCCCCACCACGAGCGTGCGAACGATTTGCAAGCCAAGTCTGGACGACCGGTCTAGGTCAAATCCGCCGGGCAGGCCAACACCGTCGTCCGCGACCACCACCGTCATGCGGCCCGGCTCTCGCCGCGCCTCCACCTCGATGACGCCCGCGCGCTGGTTCAGGCCGTGCTGCAGCGCGTTTTGCAGGAGCTCGGTCAGCACCATCGCCAGCGGAGTCGCGACCGAGGCGGGCAGCGCCCCGAAGCGGCCAGTCAGGCGCGGCGTCACCCGCGTCTCCGGCGCGGCGACCTCGGCCGCCATCATCGCGACGCGCCCAGCGATGTCATCGAAATCGATGACATCGCTCGGGGTGTGGGACAGCGTCTCGTGAACGATCGCAATTGATCCCACCCGGCGGACCGCCTCCTCCAACGCGGCCCGGCCCTCCGGTACCCGCATCCGGCGCGCCTGGAGTCTGAGCAGCGCGGCAACTGTCTGCAGGTTGTTTTTCACCCGGTGGTGGATCTCACGGATCGTAGCGTCCTTGGTCAGTAGTTCGCGTTCCCTGCGGCGTAGCTCGGTCACATCGCGGACCAGCACCAGGGCGCCCGTGCGGCTCGCATCCACGGCGAGCGGGATGGCGCGCAATTGCACAACGGACCCGTTCCCCTCCACCTCGGTCTCACGTGGCAGGCGACCGCTCGCCACCGCGGTGAGCGAGTCGTCAACCGCAGCGCCCGGATCACCTATGACGGTCGTGAGCGGCCCCAGGTCAGCGCCTACGAGATCTGCGGAGATGCCGAGCCGCCGGTAGGCAGAAAGAGCATTGGGGCTCGCGTACATCACCCTGCCGCCACGGTCCAGCCGTAGCAGGCCATCCCCAACGCGCGGCGAACGGACGAGAGTGGGCTGCTCACCAGGAAACGGGAACCGCCCAGCCGCCACCATCTGCGCAAGGTCATCGGCACTCTGGAGATATGTCAGTTCCAGACGGCTCGGGGTACGCGCCGAGCTGAGGTTGGTGCTCCGCTGGATAACGGCAATGATCCGGCCATCCCGGCGCACCGGAATCGTTTCCTCCCGCACTGGCACCCCATCGATCCAGTCCGGGTCCCCCTCGCGGCAGATCCTGCCCTCGCGTGCGGCGGTGTCGAGGAGGGGATGCTCGCCGGGCGGCACGGTTGTGCCCACGATGTCGTCATGAAATGCGGTCGGGCCGGTGGTTGGCCGCATCTGGGCCACCGCAACCCAGCCGCCGCCATCGCGCCTGCCTGCCCAGAGGATGAGATCGGCAAAGGAGAGATCCGCGAGCAGTTGCCAGTCGGATACCAGGGCGTGCAGCCACTCCATGTCGGCATCGGCCAGGGACGTGCAGCTGCGGATGAGGTCGGTCAATGTGGGCACCATAGGAGGTTACTTCGGGTCGTCACCTCGCCATCCGTTCATCCTGTGTACCCCGCGGCGACGCGGAGCGCCACTAGCTGGAAAGATGCGCACATGACCGAGCGGACAAGCGCCGTGGCCGGCGCGGGCCTGCGAGATCCTCTCGCGAGGCTGCGCGACGCTGCGGGTTTCCGCCATGATGCGGGTCTTCGGCGAAGGCTGCCCGTGCGCAGCCCTGACCATGACGGTCTGCTGGATCTCGCGTCGAACGACTATCTCGGCCTGAGCCGAGACCCGAGGCTGGTCGCGGGCGCAATCAACGCGGCACGGACGTGGGGGGCGGGTTCCACAGGATCGCGGCTGGTGAGCGGGACAACGGCGCTGCACGCCAGGCTGGAAGCCGCGCTCGCGCACTTCGCCTGCGCGCCCGCCGGGCTGGTCTTTTCGTCTGGTTATCTTGCCAATCTCGCGGTGGTCAGCTCACTCGCCGCTGTCTTGGGCTGCGGCCGACCCAGCGGCGATCCAGGCGTGCTCATCGTCTCGGATGCGGCCAATCATGCCTCGCTGATCGACGCCTGCAGGCTCTCGCGTGCCCGCGTCGCTGTCACCCCGCACGGCGATGTCACTTCCGTTCGAGACGCCCTCGCCACGCGGCACGAGGAAGAGGCGATTGTCGTCACCGACGCCGTTTTCTCGGTTACCGGCGACCTCGCTCCGCTCACCGAGTTGCACCGCGTGGCACTGGCCCATGGTGCCCTGCTCGTGGTGGACGAGGCACATGCGTTCGGCGTGGTCGGCCCGGGCGGTCGTGGCGGCGTGTACGCCGCAGGCCTGTCCGCGGAACCCAATGTGGTGCGGACAGTGACGCTGTCCAAGGCCATCGCCGGGCAGGGCGGTGCCGTGCTCGGTGCTCCTGCGGTGATCCAGACACTGATCGACACGGGCCGGCCCTTCATCTTCGACACCGGCCTCGCCCCAGGCTGCGTGGGCGCCGCACTGGCCGCGCTTGAGGTACTGGCTGGGTCACCTGAACTAGCAGGCCAGGCGCGGGAGCGCGCCCGTCAACTGGCGGGCATCGCTACCGGGCTCGGCCTGGAAACAACGCGGCCGGACGCGGCCGTGGTTACTGTAACCCTCGGGTCACCGGAAACTGCCCTGAACGCGCAGCGAGTGTGTGCTGAATACGGCGTCGGAGTCGCCTGCTTCAGGCCACCCGCCGTACCACTCGGGCGCTCGTGCCTTCGGCTGGCCGCACGGCCCAGCCTGACCGACGCTGATCTCCAGACCGTGGGCACAGCTCTGGCCGCAATCCGTGCTCCAGCCCGGCAGGCCGTGGCCTGCACAGAGGGAGGCCACCGACCATGACTGCTCAACCCACGCAGCCGGGAACCAAAGCAGAATCGCACCGCGCGCCAACGTCACAGGATGGGGCGGCAGCGGGTCAGGCCAGCGCCGGATCGAACCCGCCGAACGCTGTGGGCGCAGCTGACGCCCGCGGCGAGGACGCTCTCCGGATCCCCAAGTACTACGCGGTAAAGCGGCAACTGCTGGAGCTGACCGTGACGATGACGCCGGGCAGCCCGGTTCCGCCCGAGCGCGAGCTCGCCCAGCGGTATGCAACGTCGCGGACCACCGTCCGCCAGGCGTTGGCCGAACTCGTCGTCGAGGGCCGATTGCTTCGCATGCAGGGCAAGGGCACATTCGTGGCGAAACCCAAGGTGGCGCAGGCGCTCGAGCTGGCCAGCTACACCGAGGGCATGCGCGCACACGGGCTGCACCCGCGAACGCGGATTCTCGACATCGGCTATGTAACCGCCGATGAAAAGCTGGCGGGTTTGCTGGGAATCCGGCCCGGCGGCCGGGCATTGCGGATCCATCGGCTTCGGCTGGCCGACGGCGAGCCGATGTCGATCGACACGTCTCATCTGCCCGCACGCCGGTTCCCTGGGCTGCGCAAGGAACTGGAGCGGCATTCCTCCCTCTACGAGACCCTGGCGGACGTCTACGGCGTCGAGCCGGCCGAGGGCGAGGAAACAATCGAGACCGTTCTGGCTGGTCCGCACGATGCGCGGCTGCTCGGTGTCGACGTCGGGCTGCCGTTGCTTCTCCTGTCGCGCCACGCCTTCGATGCCAACGGTGATCCGCTCGAGTGGGCTCAGTCCTGGTACCGCGGTGACAGGTACAAGTTCGTAACCCGCCTGCGACGAAGCCTGCCCGGCTCAGTTGGCGGCCAGATGCCATGAGCAAGGACGGCGCACTCCATGGCGCGCTGGTGGTGACCGGCACCGGAACCGGGGTCGGCAAGACGGTGGTGACCGCAGCGATCGCTGCCCTGGCCGCGGACCGGAATGCGCGTGTGGCGGTCGTCAAGCCGGCCCAGACCGGGGCTCAGCCGGGTGAGCCCGGGGACCTCGACGAGATCCGCCGCCTGGCGCAGGCAACCGACCTGCATGAGCTCGCCCGTTTCCCAGCGGCGGCCTCGCCCGAGGCCGCCGCCCGGGTCAGTGGCCTTGCGCCCGTGGATGTGGGCGAGGCCGCGGAGCAGGTCACCAAGCTCTTGAAGAGCAGGACGCTCGTACTTGTCGAAGGGTCCGGCGGGCTGGCGGTGCGCTACGACGACACGGGAACCACGATCGCCGACATGGCCAGGATGCTTGGCGCACCGGTTCTTGTGGTCGTCGCCGCCGGGCTCGGGACCCTCAACCATACGGCACTCACCCTGGAGGCCCTGGCCACTCGTGGGCTTAGCTGCGCCGGTGTGGTGCTCGGCTCCTGGCCGACCGACCCAGATCTCGCCATGCGCGCCAACCTGACGGACCTACGGACGGTGGCGGCCAGGCCGCTGGACGGCGCCCTGCCAGCCGGGGCGGCGAGGCTTGCGCCACGCGACTTCCTCGGCGCAGCACGCGCGAGGCTGGCTCCAGCGCTGGGCGGTACGTTCGATCCTGCGGCGTTCGAGCAGCGGCATGGCTTGCCGACTGTGCGCGAAGGAGGCACGTGAACGACATTCTCTCGGTGGCGCGGTGGCAGGTTCTCCAGCACGGCCGCGGCCTGAACCAGCAGCAAGTCCTCGCCTGCCTGCGTCTTCCCGACGAAGCCACTGGCGACCTGCTCGGCCTGGCGCACGAGGTTCGCATGGCGTGGTGCGGCCCGGAGGTCGAAGTGGAAGGCATCGTCTCGGTCAAGACCGGCGGCTGCCCCGAGGACTGTCACTTCTGCTCGCAGTCGGGCCGGTTCTCGTCCCCGGTCCGTTCGGCGTGGCTCGACGTCGGCGAACTGGTCACCGCCGCGCGCGCCACCGCGGCCAGCGGAGCCACCGAGTTTTGCATTGTCGCCGCCGTCCGTGGACCGGATGAACGGCTGATGTCACAGGTGAGGGCGGGAATCGCGGCCATCAGGGCGGAAGTGGTCATCAACGTGGCGTGCTCACTCGGCATGCTGGCCCCAGATCAGGCCCGCGAGCTCGCGGCGATGGGAGTCCATCGCTACAACCACAACGTGGAAACCGCGCGTTCGCACTTTGCCAACGTCGTGACTACCCACACGTGGCAGGAGCGCTTCGAGACTTGTCAGCATGTTGTGTCAGCCGGGATGGAATTGTGCTGCGGCGCGATCATCGGCATGGGAGAAACCCTGGAGCAACGGGCCGAGCTAGCCGCGCAGCTTGCGGCCCTGGACCCGGACGAGGTACCGCTGAACTTCCTCAACCCGCGGCCAGGTACACCCTTCGCCGAATATCCACTGGTGGCGGGACAGGAAGCGTTGAAGACTATCGCGGCGTTCCGCCTGGCGCTGCCCCGCACGGTGCTGCGCTACGCGGGAGGACGCGAGCTCACGCTCGGAGATCTTGGCACCCGCGAGGGCATCCTGGGCGGCATCAACGCGATCATCGTCGGGAACTACCTCACGACGCTCGGCCGGTCCGCGCAGCTCGACATCGACATGCTGGACGAGCTGAAGATGCCGATCAAGGCACTCTCGCAGACTCTGTGAAGGGTGGCCGCCCTGGCGAAGGCTCGCCTGACGCGGGGCGGCGGAACGGGGAGGTGGCGGCGGGCGGAACGGGGCGGACTGCGGCTACAAACTTGTCATATTTGTTGTCAACGTGGCGGCGGCGTAGTCACATGGAAGCATCGTCGTGACTCCCGTCACACGGAACGCCCTGGCCAGCTGGGCGCTGGCCACCTTCTCCGGGAACCGCCAGCAGCCTCCGCGGAGGCATCGGGAGAAAGGCAGAACAAATGGCCCATCAATCCCCACGATCCAGGCACCCCGCCACCTGGGCTCTGATCACCGTCTTGATAGTCGCACCGTTCGTTGCCACCCTGTGGGTGCCGTTCTACGCCAAGACCACTCCTGAGGTCGTTGACTTCCCCTTCTTCTACTGGTACCTGCTGCTCTGGGTGCCGATTGTCGGGATCACCAGCGCCGTCGCCTACGCCCTCGTCCGGACGACCAAACCGCCCCAGCGCGCCGCGCCGCACACCGGCGGACCTGACGGCGCGGACGGATCCAGCGGCGGACCCAGCGGCGCGGACGGACTTGGCGGCGCGGCTGGACCCGGCCAATCCGGTGGATCCGGCGGTCCCGGCGGATCGACTGGTTCTGACACGCCGGGCCCGCAGGCGACTGGCCAAGGGATGGTGTAGGCATCATGACGAACCACATCGACGCCGTCGCATTCACGATCTTCGTCATCCTGTTCTTGGTCGTCACCGTGGTTGGCTTCACCGCGGCACGGTGGCGGCGTGCGGAGAACCTGCTGCACCTGGACGAGTGGGGGCTCGGCGGGCGTAGGTTTGGCACGTTCATCACGTGGTTTCTTCTCGGCGGTGATTTGTATACCGCCTACACATTCATCGCCGTACCGGCGCTCGTCTACGCCGTCGGCTCCACCGGATTCTTCGCCGTCCCGTACACGATCATCGTCTTTCCGCTGGTATTCGTCTTCATGCCACGGCTCTGGTCGATCTCGCACGTGCACGGCTACGTCACCCCGGCCGACTTCGTCCGTGGACGCTATGGCTCACGCAGCCTGGCGCTGGCGGTGGCACTCACCGGGATCCTCGCCACGATGCCGTACATCGCTTTGCAACTCGTCGGCATTCAGGTCGTGCTGGACGTCATGGGGATCGGCGGCGGCACATCGACGAACACCTTCGTCAAGGACCTGCCGCTGTTCATCGCCTTTGTGCTGCTCGCGGGGTACACCTACGTATCCGGGCTACGCGCGCCCGCACTGATCGCCTTTATCAAGGACACCCTGGTGTACATCACGGTCATCGTCGCGATCATCTACATACCGATAAAGCTCGGCGGCTGGGGCCACATCTTCAACGTCGCGTCGACGCACCTGGCGAAGACGAATCCGGCGACTGGCAAGCCGTTCGGGGCGCTGGTGACACCGCCGGCCGGGCAGTGGGCCTTCGCCACCCTCGCTTTGGGATCGGCGCTCGCCCTCTTTATGTATCCGCACGCGATCACCGGAACGCTCGCCTCGGAAAACCGCGAAACGATCCGCCGCAACACCGCTTTGCTGCCGGCCTACTCGCTGGTGCTCGGCCTGATTGCGCTGCTGGGCTACATGGCCCTCGCGGCCAAGGGCGTGCCCGCCGCGGTCAAGGCGGGCGGCAACACCCAGCTCGCGGTCCCGCTGCTGTTCGACGCCACCTTCCCGAGCTGGTTCGCGGGAATCGCGTTTTCGGCGGTTGCCATCGGGGCACTCGTCCCGGCTGCGATCATGTCGATCGCTGCCTCCAACCTGTTCACCAGGAACGTGTTCAAGGAGTTCATCAAGCCGGACGCAAGCCCCGAGCTTGAGACACGCGTGTCCCAGTGGACCTCGCTGGTCGTGAAGGCGGGCGCGCTCGTGTTCGTGCTCGCACTTTCCAAGTCCTTCGCTATCAACCTGCAGCTGCTCGGCGGGATCTGGATCCTGCAGACGTTCCCGTCAATCGTGGCCGGGCTGTACACCCGCTGGTTCGACCGCTGGGCGCTGCTCACCGGCTGGGCTGTGGCCATGGTGTATGGCACGGTACAGGCCTACCGAGTGCCAGTACCTGGCACACCGGGCTCGCATTTCGGCGGCTCGACGGCCCCGATCCCGTTCTTCGGCCAGAACGGGTACATAGCGCTGACGGGGTTCGTGATCAACTTGATTGTCGCGGTGGTGCTCACGCTGATCTTCCGCGCGGCGAGGGTGCCTCCGGGCACCGACGAGACCCTGCCGCAGCAGTACTCGGCAGAAAGAGGTGAGCCCACGGTGCACGAGCTGCCCGAACTGCTCGAGGAGGGCCGCGGGGCGGCGTAATGTGACTCGCTGGTAGCGTCGCCCGCATGGCCGATGCGCAGCCTTCCCCGGGCGGGGTCCACCGGATTAGTGGCCACGGCGGAATCCATGCCATCGCGGCCGCACGTCGGCACGGCGTCACAACGTTGTTCACCCTGTCGGGCGGCCACGTCTTCCCGCTCTACGACGCGGCGGTGAAGGCGAATCCGGCGATCCGCATCATCGACGTCCGGCATGAGCAGACGGCCGTGTTCGCGGCCGAAGGGACGGCCAAGCTGACCCGCTCGCCCGCACTCGCCGTGCTTACCGCGGGTCCCGGTGTCACCAACGGCGTGAGCGCGATTGCCACCGCGCACTTCAACGGGTCGCCCGTGGTGGTCGTGGGTGGCCGGGCGCCCGATTACCGGTGGGGATCAGGGAGCCTGCAGGAACTCGACCATCCGCCGCTGCTCGTCCCGGTCACCAAACGCGCCTGGACCGAACACACGACCGCAGGCATCGCCGCGGCGATGGATCAGGCGTTCCGGCTGGCCAGCGCGCCGCATCGCGGGCCTGTCTTTCTCGACGTCCCCCTGGACGCCTTGTTCGGTGAGGCCACGGCGGAACTTCCGGCGGGCCAGGCGACACCGGCGGGCCAGGCGACACCGTTGGGCCAGGCGACCTCTGCGCACGAGCTGGATCCCGGTGTGATCGCCCACATCGCCGAACTGCTCCGCGATGCGCAGCGGCCGGTTATGGTTTTCGGCTCCGATATCTGGCTGGGCGGGGCCGAGGAGGCGGCACGGCAGGCTGCCGAGGCCCTGCAGATCCCAGTGATCACCAATGGCCAGGGACGCGGCGTCATCCCGGCCGGGCACGACCTCTTGGTGACCCGCGCTCGCTCGCTGGCCTTCGGCGAGACAGACCTTGTGATCGTGGCCGGTACCCCGCTGGACTTCCGCCTCGGCTACGGCGCGTTCGGCGGCCAGAACCACACCCCGCAGGCGAGGGTCGTGCACCTCGCGGACTCTCCCAGCCAGGTCGCACGACACTGCGAGCTCGCCGCCTGCGCCGCCGGCGACCTCACGGCGCTGCTCACGACGCTGGCCGAAGCGGCGCCGCCGCGCAAACCAGGCGACCCGTGGCTGGAGCGCCTGCGGGCCGCTGTGCATGTCGGCACCGCCTCGGACGCGGACCTGCTGAGCAGCGAGGCCAGTCCGGTGCACCCGATGCGCATCTACGGCGAGCTGGCCAAGGTGCTCGCGGACGACGCGGTTGTGATCGGCGACGGCGGGGACTTCGTGTCCTATGCGGGCAAGTACATCGAGCCCAAAGGTCCTGGTAGCTGGCTAGATCCAGGCCCGTACGGTTGTCTTGGCACTGGACTCGGCTACGCCATCGCCGCGCGGCTGGCCCGCCCCTCGAGCCAGGTCGTGCTGCTGCTCGGCGACGGCGCGGCCGGTTTTTCGCTGATGGATGCCGACACGCTCGTTCGCCACGATCTTCCGGTCACGATGATCTGCGGCAACAACGGCATCTGGGGCCTGGAGAAGCACCCCATGCGGATGATCTACGGCTACGACGTGGCCGCGGATCTGCAGGCCCGGTGCCGTTACGACGACGTGGTCCGGGCACTCGGCGGCGCCGGCGAACTGGTCACTGAACCAGGGACGATCGGCCCGGCGCTGCGCCGTGCGCTCGATGCCTGCGTGCCCTACCTCGTCAACATCGCCACCGATCCCCAGATCGCCTATCCACGCTCAACGACTGGAATCTGAATCCCGGCGCGTTTCACACGGCTTATCCCGAACGGCTGCCGCTGCGTGGCACTTCGTAAGCAGGTGTGTCGCGGGTGACGCACCCGAATATTCGGTACCGAATATTCGAGCGAGACGAGACCTTCGACTCGTTTGCCGCTCATGGCTTTTCAGGGCTGGCGGGCTCGGCCCACGAATTGCTCGCGGTGCACGAGGACTCTTTCGATCGTGCCCGCGCCGACGACCAGGGCCTCGGTATCCGGCGACCCATCCGGCGGCTTCTGGCGCGCGATGAAACGGAACACCAGACGCCGGCCGGCTACTTCGGACAGCTCCGCCTCAATCACAACCTCGGCCCCAATCGCGCTGGCGCGCTTGTGTTCCATGGAGACGGAGGTGCCGACCGAGGTCATGCCCGGCTCGAGGTGTGGCGTGACGGCGGCGACCGCCGCTGCCTCCGCGAGCGCGAGCAGCCGAGGCGTGGCCAGCACGGGTACATCGCCGCTGCCGATCGCGTTGGCCGTGTCGGTGTCGGCAACGACGATCCGCACGGAAGCTAGCAGGCCAGGTGCGAGCGCCATGCTCGTACCCTAGTGGTCTGACGCGTGCTGCGACCGTAACGCCGCTGGAGTGAGATGACGGGATGACCGGTCAATTCTGTGATCGCTGCGGCGGCGCACTTGACGGCTGGGCCGTCGAGATGACCCATGGCGCAGGTCACGATGAGTGCCAGGCCGCCAGAGCGCTGGAACCCCCGCGGTTCTGCACCATTTGCGGCAGGCGGATGGTGGTTCAGGTGACACCGGATGGCTGGACAGCGCGTTGCGTGCGGCACCCACCGCTCCGTCATGCGGCATCGTGACATCTGGTGATGGTTGGCCACTCTGTACGAATATCCGGCATTGATCTGTACGAATATCCGGCATTGAATAGTCGCAGCTATGTAGAAGCGGCGGGAAGCGGTAGCCGTTCGGCATGATCTTGGGTGAAAGCCGGTAGGAAACCCGCTCCGGCCAGGCTCTATTCGATCACCGCGATGAGGTCGCCCTCCTGGACCACATCACCCTCGGCGACGTGCAGTTTCACCAGGTTGCCTGGTTCCTCGGCGACGACCGGGATCTCCATCTTCATAGACTCGAGGATGACAAGGGTGTCACCCTCGTCCACAGAGTCGCCCTCGGTGACGACGACTCTCCATACGTTCGCCACCATCTCCGCACGGACCTCCGCCACCCGCCGCTCCTTCCTTCCGTACTGATACCTGCTCGAGATAGCCACCCGTCGGCCCGTCACCATTGTGCCCGCTTGTGTTCCGCTCGCCGGCTCACGCACGCATTCGGTCCACCACCGATGTGTCGTAGCCGCCGCTGACAAAGTCACGGTTTTCCAGCAGTTCAGCGTGGAATGGCAGGTTTGTCTTAGGGCCGGCGATCCGGAACGCGGCGACCGCAGCCCGGGCACGCTCGAGGGCCTCGTCACGGCTTGCGCCATGGACGCAGAGCTTCGCGAGCAGCGGATCGTAGAACGGCGTGACGGTGCAGCCGGCGGCATAGCCTGCATCGACCCGGATCCCAGGCCCGGACGGCTCCGCCCATTCGGCGATTTCGCCGGGGCTCGGCAGAAACCGGCGCGGGTCTTCCGCGTAGACCCGCAGTTCCAGCGCGTGGCCCACACTTCGAACCGCTGCTTGGCGAAACGACGGCCGCTCGCCCGCGGCCACCAAGAACTGCTGTTCGACAAGATCAATCCCGGTGACAAGCTCGGTGACGGGATGCTCCACCTGCAGCCGGGTGTTCATCTCAAGGAAGGTGAACTCGCCCGTGTCGGCGTCGAGCAGGCATTCGACCGTGCCTGCTCCGCGGTAGCCGACGGCTTCGCCCGCTCGCACGGCGGCGTCAAGCAGCCGGGCGCGACACGCGGTCGTTACCCCAGGCGACGGGGTTTCCTCCGCCACCTTCTGGTGACGGCGCTGCACCGAGCAGTCACGCTCGCCCAGCGCGGTCACGGTGCCGTCAGCAAGGCCGAGGATCTGCACCTCGACATGGCGTGCCCGCCGGACGAAGCGCTCGATCAGGATGGCGGGGTTGCCGAAGAACCTTTCGGCCCGGCTGCGGGCGGTTCCGAACGCGGTGCGCAGCTCCTGCTCGGTGGTGGCTGCGCTCATCCCGATACCGCCACCGCCGCCCGCCGCCTTGACCATGACCGGGTATCCGATCCGCGCGGCCTCAGCGGCTGCGGCGTCGGCGTCGGGAACCGGTTCACGGCTGCCGGCCGACACCGGGACCCCGGCCTTCTCCATTAGGTTCCTGGCATTAATCTTGTCGCCCATCTGCTCGATCGCGCGCGGGGGTGGGCCCACCCAGACGAGACCCTCGTCGATGACCCGCTGGGCGAAGACGGCGCTTTCGGCCAGGAAACCGTAGCCTGGGTGCACCGCTGCGGCCTGTGTGCGGTGAGCCGCGCGGATGACCGCGTCGATGTCGGCGTAGCTGCGTTGTGCGGGCGGAGGCCCGATGAGCTGCGCAGCGTCGGCCTCGTGCACGTAGGGCAGCGCCTCATCGGCTTCGGAGTAGACGGCGATGGCCCTGATACCGAGTCGGCGCGCCGTCTTTATGACACGCCTGGCGATCTCGCCCCGGTTGGCGACAAGGACGGATTCAAACACGCCAGCCTCCTGACGGCGCCAGCTCTTATGCTCACGCAGCTTGACCCTACAAGCGCATGAAGCCTACAGGTGTGCCGCAGATCGCCTGCCGACCACCCTGCTGAGCGCCTCGACCACCCCAGGGTCGTATTCCTTGGCGGTGTCCAGGCAGAGACGCTCGAGTGCCGCCACCGCCCGCTCCCTGTCGGCCGAACTGCCAACGAGATCGTCGAACCCATTGGCCGCACGGATGACACGGCTGCTCACCGGCGGTGCTGGTGCTTGACCTCGCCAGGGTTCGCTCTGCCGCCGCACGATCTCAGCCACCCGGTCGAGCACGCCCGCCTTCCTGATCACTTCGGCGCCGAGCTCCGCGATTTTCGCCTGGTCCGCACGGGACACGAGCACCGTGGCGCCACCCGGAATGGGGTCCGGCAGGGAAAGCTGCCCGATGTCGTGCATGAGTGCCGCGTACTCGAGCTCGAGCAGCTCGGGTTCGTTCATTCCCAATTCGCGGCCGATGGCGACGGCGAGCCTGCTCACCCGGTGCGAGTGGCCGCTCTCCACGTAACCGCCGACCTCGGTCATCCGCGACAGAGCACGCACGGTCTGCAAGTACGTCAGCCGGATCCCGGCATAGCGGCGGAACGCGACCTGAGTGACCAGCAGCGGGGCGATGAAGAAGGCCAGCGCGGCCAGGCCCATCACCTCAGCGGCGAACGCGATCAGCATGGCCGAGGCGCCGACCGCGGCACCGAGCGGTGCCTGCACCCGCAGCTCGTCCCACAGCGCCACACCGAACCTTGCGCGCAGCGCCTCCGCCCGGATCAGCGCCGCGATGACCGCGTCCGTGAACCACGCGACGGCGACCAGCAGCGTCATCACAGCCAGGGCCAGCCACCAGTGCGCGCGGACCTGCATGGCGCTCGCAAGAGGGCGGAACACAAAGGCCACAATCGCCACGGCGAGCAGCCTCCGCGCCATGGCGTCAATGGAGGTCGGCCGTCCGGCCGCGAGATGGGGCAAGGCGCCCACCACCATGCCGACCGCGGTGGTAGCGATTACCTGCATGGCCGTGTGCGGCGTGGTGTGGTCGCCAACGCGCAGCAACAGGGTGTAGGCAAGCGCGCCCGCGGTCGCGATAGGGGCCGATTCCCGGTTGCCAGGAAGCGTGATGCGGAAGAGTTCGCCGAGCGCGACCAAGGCGCCGAAGGCGACCGCGTAGCGCATTCCCGTCACGCCGACAGCGGCCGTCTGCGCGACGGCCGCGACGACCAGCATTCCAGCCGCGCAGATCAGCAGCAGCTGGCCGGAGTCCATGGCTTGCCACCCAGACCAGCGGGTCTCGGCCTGATGTGTGCTCACCAGCTGCTCATTGGAAGTCGCTCATCGGGAAATCGGGTGCGATCAGCTTCGGCGGGTGCTGGCTCATTGTTGGCGTACGTTCGCAGAACGGATGACCTGTAGCGGGGCGGTGGGGTCGTCGTGATCCTGCACGGTGGCTGGCGCGTGCAGGCCCTTCGCCGGCATGACCGGCGCTGGCGGTCGCCACGGCTCACCTTCCAGGGCGGCGATGAACGCATCCACCATCACAGGGTCGAACTGGGAGCCCGCCCCGTTCCGCAGCTCGGCGATGGCCACCTCAACGGGCTTGGCGCCACGGTAGGACCGGGTGGAGGTCATGCAGTCGAAGGCATCGGCGACACCGATGACGCGCGCGAACTCGGGAATCTCGTCTCCGGCGAGGCCAAGCGGGTAACCCTTGCCATCCATGCGTTCGTGATGATGCATGATTCCGGCGAGTGCCTCGTCGAGGAAACCGATTTCCCTGACGATCTCCAGGCCACGCATGGGATGGAGCTGGATCGCCGCGTATTCCTCCTCGGTCAGGGCGCCGGGTTTCTGCAGCACCAGGGTGGGCACGCCCAGCTTGCCGATGTCGTGGAGCATGCCCGCATGCCTTATGGCCTCGAGCCGCGCCGGGCGGAAGCCGATCTCTCTCGCGATCATCAGGGAAGCCTTCGAGACCCGCTCGCTGTGACCGCGGGTGTAGAAGTCTTTGGTCTCGACTGCCTGGCAGAGCGCCGCCATGGTCGCCTCGTGGGCCTCCTGCTGGGCCACGTACTGCGCGACCGCCCAGCGGGCGACAAAGAGGGGAACGAGCACGAGGACGGCGGAGAACGGCCCGACGACGCGCCATAGCGCGGCGATAAGCAGGCCGAAAATCGCGTATCCCATATCGGGGATCAAGGGCGCGAAGAGTCGTCGGCCGAACCTCGTGGGTGAGGGCCCTTCGGCCCGGGTGAACCACAGGACTCCAGTCAGGAGTAGGTAGTTGAGCACGCCCAGCGTTGCCGCGGCGACTGCGAAGGGGATGATTATTGCCGGGAACGAGTCCGAGGCCGGCACGCCCACCTGGCCCGTGGTCGCGATGTAGGCGGACCCGGCGCAGTAGGCGGCGAGTGCGAACATCGCCCCGTTGAACATCCGCTGGACGACAGGCAGGTCGCGGCTGGTACGGCAGGAAGCCGTGGCGCCGACAATCGCCGCACCCACCGGCCCGAGGAGAACGACCGCTGCGAGGATTACCGCGGAGCCCGCGGACCACGTGTGCCTGCGCGGGCTGATCAGGACGGGCGAGGCTTCGCAGATGAGGTAGAGAGCCGCTAGCACCACGAGGGTCGGCCAGGCGATGCCGCCGAACGGCCCGCGCGCTATGACAAGGCCACCAGCAGCAACCACCGCACCGATGTAGAGGCGCGCTGCCCAGGACAGCCTCGGCAAGGCTACCCCCCTGCTGTCGGGCGCTGCGGAGCGCGACGGGTCCGTTACTAGGTGCTGTTACCCCCAGCTTGATCCCGCTGGAACGAGGAAGAACAGCATAAAGGCTGCGACCGCAAAGGCCACCAGCAAGAATGCACTTGTTCTGTGCATCCGTCCCTCGCCTCCTCGACCTGGTTGGCAGGCGACACATATCAGTCGCCGCTTCAGCACTCAGGGTAACGCGATCTTTGAATCTCGCGTAGCCCTGAAATGCTGGTGAGCATACCGTAAATATCCGTGTACGCTACGCAAACAGGCTGCATGCTTCAGGCGTCGAAACCAGTCCACCGTAGCCTTGATGCCCCTCTGCAGGCTAGTCCCCGAGCAGGGCGTATGCTGGCTGGTCCGCCATCGTAGCCCCGGCCAGGTCGCGCGGATCTTCCCCCGGCTCGCTCAGTCGATGCGGAACTCGCTGAACTCAAGTTCGTAGCGGACCTGCTGGATCCGAGTCAGAACTTTTTCCCGCAGATCATGCGGAACAGGGTCGTGTCCGCAGTGCTTGTGAACCAGCTTCTTGACGGCCTCCTCAAGACCGAACTCCCGCAGGCACGGGCCGCACTCATCTAGGTGCTTACGGACCTCGCCACATCCGGATTGGCCAAGCTCGCCGTCCAGATAGCTGTAGACAAGCGCGAGAACCTCGCTACACGGCATTTCATGAGGATTGCCGCAACTCATCTCGCGTCCTTCCCGGGCTCGTTCCCCGAGGATGACGCCGCAGAGGGCATCCTGGTCTCCATCCTGACCATACCCCGCTCAGCGGCATAATCCTGCAACAGATCCCGCAATTGCCGACGGCCGCGGTGAAGCCGGGACATAACGGTCCCAATCGGTGTGCCCATGATGTCCGCGATCTCCTTGTAGGCAAAGCCTTCGACGTCAGCCAGGTAGACCGCGATACGGAAGTCTTCAGGCAGCTCTTGCAGCGCACGCTTGATGTCGGAGTCCGGCAGCCGTTCCAGCGCCTCGCTCTCCGCTGACTTCAGCCCGGACGAGGTATGCGACTCCGCGCGAGCCAGTTGCCAGTCCTCGATATCGTCTGTCGCGGCCCGCTGCGGCTCACGCTGCCTCTTGCGGTAAGTGTTAATGAAGGTATTAGTGAGGATGCGATACAGCCACGCCTTCAGGTTGGTACCTGGCTCGAACTGATGGAAGGAGGCGTAAGCCTTGGCGAACGTCTCCTGCACCAAGTCCTCAGCGTCCGCGGGATTGCGCGTAAGGCGCAGCGCTGCCGAATACATCTGGTCAAGGTGTGGCAGCACATCACGCTCAAACCGCGCACCTCGCTGCTCCAGCGTCTCTGTGACCGCATCCACCCCCTCGGTACATGCTACGGGGGTCCCGCTGGCGGAGGCTTCTTCCGACCGCCCGCGCCGTGAACCATCTGACGGGGAGGATACCTTTCCCGGTCCTATGGCGACGAAGCGCACCACCGGGACGTCGCTGGGCCGCAGGGTGCTGGCCGCAAGCATCAAATACACCCTCCGGTGTTATGCGGGGTCACCAGCTCATGCTTAGACGGTGGCAAAACATGACTGCCTGCGGATTCATTCCCGCCCCGGCCGACGGGGTGCACGTGGACCCGGCCGGGCCTCGCCGCGTGCGGGCCGCACAGCGTAGGTAAGCCCGGCGACACCGTAACCGGTGCGTGACGCCGAGGCCACGGGCGGGTAATAAGAGACACGTAGGCTACGTCGGCCACCCGTGAAAGACCACCACTGCGGCTGGGGTTCGCGCGAACCGGCCAGCTCACATTCGGCACCCTCTGATGTTCCCCACGGGAGTGATTGGTGACCGCACTAGCCGCCGCCAGGCATCTGCCCGCAAGCGGAATTGGCTCGCTGATGGCCTACTGGCGGTTCTATCGCGCCGTCGCCGCCGCCCAGCTAGCCGGATGGCTCGCGGAGTCCGCTCACGGCCCGGACCTGCTCGTCGACGCGTCCGGGCCGCACTTGCCCTGTGCGGCCCAAGCGGCCGCACATGGGCACTACGTGATACGCGCCATGCCATCAGACCCGCCCGGTTACGTGCTGCCGGCCGCGCACCTCGCTCTGCCGCTGGAAGGGCTTTCACCCGCGGCACAACCACTGGTCAGGGCGGGAGGTCGGCCGGGGCCCGGTGGCTTACCCGATCGCTGCGCGCAGGATCGCCCCGTGGGCGGTCTGATCACGACGGTCCAGGCCGATCTCGCGGCGTTGCCCTTTCTTGACAGCCGCTCCATCGACGGTGTGATCGCTGATGACCGCACGCTGTCCAGGCACCTGTTCACAGAACAGGCGATCGCCGAGATCGCCCGGGTGCTCCGGCCCGGCGGCCGGTTGCTCGCCTGCTTCGACTCCCTCGTGCTGGGCATGGCGATCCTGGCCGAGCAGCGCCATTGGGCCGAGTTGACCGACATACCGAGCGCGGAGGTGGTCCTCGTGCCGTGGCCGGATGGAACCATTACGCGATGCTTTGGGGTGGAGCAACTTCGCGAACTATTCGCCGAGGCGGGGCTGGAAATCACCTGGATCCGCCCGCGCACTGTGCTGTCGCCAACCGCGGTCGAGCACGTCCTTGGCTTGGACGCCGACGCGCTAACCCACCTCGTACGGGCCGAACTCGCCGCCCACCCGGACGAGTCGGTCGGCATTCATCTGATCGTCAGCGCTCGCAAATGTGTCTGAGCCAACGCAGTCAGCGGCGCGACCGGTCCGCCTTGGCCTGGCAAGCGACGCAGCGAGCCGCTTCTGGGCGCGCTTCGAGCCTGCCTTCCGGAACCTCGCGGCCGCAATCGGTGCAAACGCCATACGTGCCTTTGGCCAGCCTGTCCAGCGCCTCGATCACGTGCCCGCGCTGGCGTTTGGCGGCCTCAAGGATGGCCTGGGTGCGGTCCGTCTCCGACAGCGACGTTCCCGCGTCCGCCGGATCGACCGGATAGAGGGACATCCCGTCATCGGCTGGCTGCTCTCCCTGCAGCACGGCGATGGACCTGTCGAGCTCGTTGCGCATCTCTTCCAAACGCTTTTGAGCGGTGGCAGTGTCCACGGGATTACCTCCTGTCGGCGGTGGCTGGCAACCAGAATTTGGGTGTCGCCGCGCAGCTGAGTCGCGATGAGTCAGAAGAGCGAGGCAGTGGCCTCGCTCGGATCCTCACCGGGTGATACGGGCGCAATGAGCTCGGGTCCGTTGTTTCGGACATCACCCACGTCGAGCGAAACTGGCCGCGCCCCCAGGCCCATTGATGCCGCCGGAACCAGCAGGCCAGACGGCTCGCTTCGGCTGGAGTGCGATGAATCGAGCCACCGCGCCCAGTGCTCGCGGGCGATGACCATGGGCATCCGGTCGTGGATATGCCCAAGGCCGTCGGTGGCCCGAGTTGTGATGATCGAAGCCGTCCACAGCCAGGCGTCCGGATGACCGGCGGGCATGTCCGGCACCCGCCAGAGTTCGTAGAGCCCGGCCATGGCGAGGATGTCTCCGCCGAGCGGGCTAATGAAAAACGGCTGCTTACGGGTCCGAGCGCTACCTTCGCCGGTCGCTTGCCACTCGTAGTAGCCATCGGCGGGCAGCAGGCACCTACGGCGGGCAAACGCACGCCGGAAAGCCGGTTTGACCGCGACCGTTTCAGCGCGTGCATTGATCAGCTTGCTGCCCAGGGACGGATCTTTCGCCCACGACGGCACCAAACCCCACCGCAACACACGCAACTGGCGGGTCACGGGCTCATCGGTCGTGTCGTCAGGCCCGTCGGCAGCGTGCTCGCGGCGCTCAAGAACGGCATAGATCCGTTTCGTCGGAGCCACGTTGTAGTCAGGCTCGAGCGGCGTGGCGACATGGTCGGCCTGCACCTGGAACTCCTCGAGAAGCTCCTGGCGCTTACGCGCGGATGCGTACCGACCACACATGTCCCACCTGACACTCCCCACACAACCGGCTGGGCGCGCAACGCGCCCCGTGACCGAAGACCCTCAGCTGCCGATCTGGCATCGTTTCCACGAGTGTCCCCCGAATTCTTGTTCTTCACCCCTTATTTCCGTTGAGGTTACTTCCGCGCCGCAGGCAGGCTCCGTGACGGGTGCCGCCGCACCGGGCCCTGTCGTGCCTCGACGTGCTTTGACGTGCTATCCGTGGTCACTCGCCCGCTAACGGGTACGCTCGCTGCATGCCAGAAGGGCAGGGCGCCAACGCGACCACGCAAGGCCAGCGTGGCACCGAAAGTGCCGGACGGGACGGCGGCGTGGGCTGGCTGGCGCCCGCGGCCACTGGGCCCGTGCGAGCTACCGTCACGCTGCCGGGCTCCAAGTCGGTTACCAACCGCGCGCTCGTACTCGCCGCGCTGGCCGACGCACCCAGCCTGATCAGGCGCCCCCTGCATGCCAGGGACACCTTGCTCATGGCGGCGGCGCTGCGGGCGCTCGGTGTGGGCATCGCGGAGCTGCCGTCCGCCACGGGCACAAGCACCACAGGAACAAATGCCACGGGAACCGAGGGAGCCCACATCTGGCGGGTCACGCCATTCCTGTCCGCTGGGGCACCGGCCGCCGTCGCGGATACACCTCGGGACGCTTCGCGGCTCGGCTCCGGCCCCGCGGCACCGACCGCGATCGACGTGGGAAACGCGGGGACCGTGCTGCGGTTCGTGCCGCCTGCCGCCACTCTCGCCCGGCGCGACACCGCCTTCGACGGCGATCCACGGGCGCGTAAACGGCCCGTTGGCCCGCTGATTACGGCGCTTCGCGAGCTAGGCGCCGTGATCGATGACGGCGGCCGCGGGGCGCTTCCATTCCTGGTGCATGGCCGTGGCGCGCTGCCCGGGGGCGCCGTCACGCTGGACGCGTCCAGCTCGTCGCAGCTGATCTCGGCGCTGCTGCTCGCTGGCGCGCGCTTCGACAAGGGCGTCGAAGTGCGCCACCATGGCCCGGCGGTCCCATCGATCCCGCACATCACGATGACCTCTGGGATGCTGCGCGACGCGGGGGTTCAGGTCGAATCCGTTGGCCGCACCGCCTGGCGGGTGCGCCCGGGACCCCTTCGTGTGGCCACAGTGGAGGTCGAGCCGGACCTGTCCAACGCCGCCCCGTTCCTGGCTGCGGCACTCGTATGCGGGGGCAGCGTGACCATCGCCGGCTGGCCCGCCCGGACGGCACAGCCCGGTGACTCGCTGCGTGAGCTGCTCACTGAAATGGGTGCTACCTTCGACCGCACCGCGGCCGGGCTGACCGTCCATGGCAGCGGACCGATCCATGGCCTCACCGCCGACCTTCGCGATGTGAGCGAACTGGTCCCCGTTCTCACCGCGCTGGCCGCGCTCGCGTCATCGCCGTCACGGTTTACCGGCATCGCGCACATGCGCACGCACGAGTGCGACCGGCTGGCTGCGCTCGCCCGTGAGATCAACGCCCTCGGCGGCGACGTGAGCGAACTGCCTGACGGTCTGGCGGTAAGGCCGCGGCCACTGCTCGCGGACGCGTCCGTGCGGTGCGGCGGGCCAGGCGAACACGGGCCAGGCACCCACTCCAGCGCCGTGTTTACGACCTACGACGACCATCGGATGGTCATGGCGGCCGCCGTGCTCGGTCTCGCGGTCCCGGGTCTGCGGGTGGCGGGAGCCGCGACGGTCGCGAAGACCATGCCCAGCTTCACGCGGCTATGGGCCGGGATGCTGGAGCGGACACCCTGAGCCGGCCGCAGTATTACCGCGGGATGGACGAAGACGACGTCCGGGTGCGCCCAGGCCGTGGCAGCCGACCGCGGACCCGGCGCAGGCCCGCCCATGCTGACGCGGTCGGCGGCCTGGTCATGGCCGTCGACCGGGGCCGCTTTACCTGCCTTGTCGACGGCCGGGTGGTGATCGCCATGCAGGCCCGCGAACTTGGCCGCAAGGGGGTCGTCGTCGGGGACCGCGTGGCGCTTGCGGGCGACGCATCAGGCGCTCCTGACACGCTGGCCCGCATCGTCCGGGTGGAACCACGCGCCTCGACGCTGCGCCGGTCGGCTGATGACGCCGACCCGGTCGAACGTGTCATCGTCGCGAACGCACAGCAACTGGCCATTGTGTCCGCATTGGCGAACCCGCCGCCCAGGCCGCGGCTCATCGACAGGTGCCTGGTCGCCGCCTACGATGCCGGGCTCCGACCGCTGCTCTGCCTCACCAAGGCCGATCTCGCCGCCCCTGATGAACTGCTCCGTATGTACAAACCGCTCGGTCTGACCTGCGTCGTCATGCGCAAGCCACTGCGGCAACGACAGCTTGACGCGCTGCGCAGCCTCCTGCATGAGCAGATGAGCGTCTTTGTCGGGCATTCAGGGGTGGGCAAGTCGACCCTGGTTAACGCGCTCGTGCCAGCGGCCGACCGCGCGGTCGCACAGGTGAACCCCGTAACTGGCCGCGGCAGGCATACGTCGTCGTCGGCCATCGCCCTGCGGCTGCCGGATGGTGGCTGGATCATTGACACACCTGGCGTGCGCACCTTCGGCCTCGGTCACGTCGCGCCAGGCCGGGTCATTCACGCGTTCCCTGACCTCGCGGAAGGCACCGCAGGCTGCCCTCCGCGCTGCACCCATCTGCAGGAGGACTGCGCCCTCGACGGCTGGGTGAGCAGGCGCGGCACCCGCGACCGCCCCCGGCTGGCGGCACGCGTCGACTCGCTGCGGCGACTGCTGCGCAGCCGGGAAGGCGGCGACGAGGGATAACGGGACATTGTTGAGCTGCCTGGAGGCAGCTCGCATGAGCGCAGAACGCGCGCACGCGGTACCGTTTCGCGCCATGGCGGTTTACGGCGAAGACCTGCGCTTCGCGCATGTTCTGGCGGACGCGGCTGATGACATCACCACACGGCGATTTCGCGCGATCGACCTGCACGTGGACACCAAACCGGACCTCACACCGGTCACCGACGCGGACCGGGCCGCCGAGGATTCGCTCCGCAACGTGCTGAGCAGAGCCCGCCCTCGCGACGCCATCATTGGCGAGGAGTCCGGCAGAACCGGGTTCGGGCCACGCTGCTGGGTTGTAGATCCGATCGACGGTACGAAGAACTACGTCAGGGGCGTTCCTGTCTGGGCCACCCTCATCGCACTGATGATCGGCGATGAGGTGGTGGTCGGGGTCGTTTCCGCGCCGGGCCTCAGCCGCCGGTGGTGGGCGGCGCGAGGGGGCGGCGCCTGGTCAGGGCGCAGCCTCACCAAGGCGACAAGGTGCCGGGTCTCCTCGGTGACCAAGCTGGAAGACGCCTCATTCTCATACTCCAGCCTTGGCGGCTGGGAGGAGCAGGGCAGGCTGGACGGGTTCCTCGGGCTCACCCGGTCGGTGTGGCGGACCCGCGCGTTCGGCGACTTCTGGTCACACGTCCTCGTTGCCGAGGGCGCGGTGGACATCGCTGCCGAGCCGGAAGTGTCCCTGTGGGATCTCGCGGCGCTGCAGGTGATCGTGGAAGAAGCCGGTGGCGCGTTCACCGATTTGGATGGCTCGCCTCGACCCGATGGCGGCAGCGCGGTCAGCACCAATGGCAACCTGCATGACGACGTGCTGGCCCGGCTCGCCCCGCGGCGCTGACGCGCCGCCCGCCAGGTGAGTTTGCGCGGCCCAAGGTATTGCCGTTGCAGACACTTTCGCCGATGCTGGACGGGACGAATCACAATCGCACAATCGCCTTGTCGGCGTCATTTTCGGAGAGTGATCGATCATGCGAGTAAGGGACGGGATGACCCCACTGGTCCTCACCGTGGGCCCGGCCCACACGCTCAGGGACGCGGCACGGCTGATGACCTCGCGCGGCGTCGGCGCAGCTATCGTGATTGACGCAGAGCACGCCGGGATCGGCATACTCACCGAACGGGATCTTCTTGAATCTGTGGGGCATGGGGAGGATTCTGATCGCGAACTTGTTGCGAACCACCGCACCAGCGACCTTGTGTTCGCATCCCCGGACTGGACACTGGAGCAGGCCGCGGCCACGATGATCCGCGGCGGGTTCCGCCACCTGATAGTGGTTGAAGAACACGATGTCGTGGGCCTGCTGTCCATGCGGGACATCGTCCGCTGCTGGGCGTCCGGGGCTCCGGTGCCCGCCGGATCAGGCGTGGCGGGCACCGGCGACTAGCGGTCCCCATGCCGACAGCGCTGCGTGAGAGTGTGGCGGCATGCAGTTGACGGGCACGGTCGCGCTGATCACGGGCGGATCTTCTGGGATCGGCGCAGCGACCGCGCACGCCATGGCTGCGGCAGGCGCGCGTCCGCTCATAGCTGGACGCGATCAAGGCCGCCTGGCCGCCGTCGCGGCGCAGACCGGCGGGACCGCGCTCGCCGCCGACCTTGGGGCGCCCGATGGCCCCGCGGAGCTGGCCGACGCCGCGCTCCGCGCGGCCCCCGGCGGCATTGATGTGCTGGTCAATAATGCCGGGGTCGGCTGGCAGGGATCCTTCTGGGATATGCCGGCCGCCGCCGAGGAGCGGCTGATCGCCGTGAACCTGACCGCGCCGCTCAGGCTTACCCGCCTGCTCACCCCGGCGATGGCCAAACGCGGCCGCGGCCATGTGGTCTTCGTCTCCTCCATCGCGGGCGCAACCGGCGTGGCCAGGGAGGCCGCGTACGCCGCGACAAAGGCCGGCGTCAACACTTTCGCCGAGAGCATCCGCCACGAGCTCGGCCCAAGCGGCGTGCGCGTGTCTGTTGTCCTGCCGGGTGTGATCGACACACCGTTCTTCGACCGGCGCGGCGCACCGTACCAGCGCACGCGCCCGATTCCCATACCCCCCGAACGGGTGGCCCGGACGATCCTCACCGCCATCGAGCACAACCGCGCCGAGGTCTTCGTCCCCGCCTGGCTGCGTTTTCCGGCGTGGATCCGGGGGGCGGCGCCCGGGGTTTTCCGCTCACTTGCCGACCGGTTCGGCTGACGGGTACAGCTGGCGGCCGAGCCGCCCGGTGGCGGCTCATCGCGGGCGCGCAGCCGCGGATGGGGATGCGGCCCGCCGCGCCGGATTGGATCCCGGAGGATGTCACGGTTGACAGAGAGTTGACAGAGGTCAGAGCAGGGGCCGAGACTCGCAAGCATGTGCGCGGGTGGGGCTGATTGTGGTCGCACGTCTGTACGTGGATCTCCGCCGGGTCGACAGCGCGATCTGTCCTTCCATCTGAAACTGCTATCGACATAGACATCCCCGGGCTCGCTGCCGAACTAGCACGGAAGGACATCCTCATGGCTCTGTGGAAACCCGACCCCACGTTCTATCCCTCCCCGCGCGACGCCGCGGCGGCACCGCCGGAGAAGCTCGCGTACGTCGCAGCGTTTTCCCGCCCGGCCAATACGCCCGACGCCATCGCAGTCGTAGACGTCGACCCGGGATCGTCGGGCTACGGCTCCGTGGTGGGCTTCACTGAGTTGCCCTACACCGGTGACGAGCTGCATCACTACGGGTGGAACGCATGCTCGAGCGCACTGTGCCCGTACGCACCACACCCGCATGTGGAGCGGCGATACCTCGTCGTACCCGGGATCCGCTCGTCGCGTATCTACATCCTTGACATAAAGGACGACCCGACCGCCCCCGCCGTGATCAAGGTGCTTCAGCCTGAGGAACTCGGCAAGCATGCCGGATACTCACGGCCGCACACGGTGCATTGCGGTCCCGAGGGCTTGTACATGTCGTGCCTGGGCGGCGCCAACGGCGCAGACGGCCCAGGTGGTATCGCGCTGCTCGATCACAACTCCTTCGAGGTGCTGGGCAGGTGGGAAGTCGACCGTGCCGATCAGTTCCTCGCCTACGACATGTGGTGGCACATCGCCCACGACGTAGCGATCACGTCGGAATGGGCAACACCCTCCATGATCGAGGAAGGGCTGGTTCCTGACCTGCTTCTTGGCCGCAAATACGGTCACCAGCTGCACTTTTGGGATCTGCGCCGGCGCCAGCACGTCCAGACCGTCGATCTCGGCGACCAGCACCAGATGGTCCTCGAAATTCGCCCGGCACACGATCCGACAAAAAAGTACGGCTTCGTCGGCGTGGTCGTGAGCGTCGAGGACCTGTCGGCCTCCATCTGGCTGTGGCACGAGGACGGCGGCCGATGGACCGTCACCAAGATCATCACGATCCCGGCCGAGCCGGCCCCGGCCGAGAAGCTGCCTCCGTTGCTCCAGGGATTTGGGGCCGTGCCGCCACTGGTCACCGATATCGACCTTTCAGTGGACGACCGGTTCCTCTACGTGTCGTGCTGGGGCACTGGAGAGCTCAAACAGTACGACGTCAGCGATCCCTTTCACCCGCGGGAGACAGGCTCGGTTCGGATCGGCGGGATCGCCGCGCAGGCGGCGCACCCCGCGAAGCCCGGCGCTCCGCTCCGGGGTGGACCGCAGATGGTCGAGGTCAGCCGCGATGGAAAGCGTGTTTACGCCACCAACTCGCTGTATGGGGCGTGGGACGACCAGTTCTATCCCGAAGGGGTAGGCGCATGGATGGTCAAGTTCGACGCCAGCACGGATAGCGGCGGGATCACAGTCGACGAGCGGTTCTTCCCCGAAGGAGATGCGTTCCGGGGCCGCCGTGTCCATCAGGTCCGTTTGCAGGGCGGGGACGCGTCAAGCGACTCCTATTGCTTCCCGTGATCGACGGCTCTCCGTGACCGGCGCTCAGCTCACCACGCTCGCCCTTCTTGGGTTCTTTCACGGCGTCGATCCCGGCATGGGCTGGCTCTTCGCGGTCTCGTTCGGCCTGCAGGAGCGCAGCAGGCGCGCACTCCTGCAGGCGCTGCCCTTCATTGCCCTCGGGCACGAAGGCGCGGTCGCTGTCATGGTGGTGGTCCTCACGATCACAAGCTCGCTGTTTGCCGCGAAGATGGTCCTAGTGATCGGCGGAGCGATCCTGCTCGCGTTCGGGCTGTGGCAGCTGTTCAGCTCCAGACACGTGCGCTGGGTTGGCATGGGCCTGTCCCACTGGCAGCTCGCCGGCTGGTCATTTGTCATGTCATCGGCGCATGGGGCCGGCCTGATGCTCCTGCCGGTCTTCGCGTTTCCCATTGACGAGCAGGTCAGCGCGCTCAACCTGCACCGGGGCCTTGAGCATGTGGCCATGACGGGCCTTGTCGCCCTCATTGTGCATGTCGGCACGATGATCTTGACGTGCGGGGCGATCGCGTTGCTCGTATACGAAGTGCTGGGCCTGCGCATCCTGCGCCGCGCGTGGTTCAACTTCGGCAGGGTCTGGGCGTTCGCCTTGGTCGGTGCGGGCGTCGCCGTGCTCCTCAGCACGTGACCACTGGCGACAGTACCGTCGGGCTAGGCCTGCGCGGTCAGGCCTGCGCGGTCAGGACTGCGCGGTCAGGACTGCGCGGCGCTGGAGATCACGGTGTCAACCTCCGCCGTGCGGACGGCTTCCTCCGTGGCGAACCGCTCATGGTCGAGCTTCTCGTGGTCGAGCTTGTGGGCGATGTCCTCATCCTGGCGCATAAGGATTTCCAGGTCCTGGCGCGCCATGTCGAGCACGCCGAGATCGGCGTAGGCGTCGCGCAGTCGCTCGCTCCACAACCCAATATCGCGCACACACGGCACGATCCGGCTGAACAGCAAGCTGCGGAACAGCCGCAGGTATTCGGAGTTCTCGATGAGGTCCTTGACCTCCTTGACCGGGATGCCGAAGTTTTCCCAGATCTCGAACCCGCGGATTCGGTCACGCATGAGGTAGCAGCCCTCGATGACGAAGTCCTCGCGCTCACGCCGTTCCGCCTCGGTGATCTGCTTGTAGTAGTCGCGGAGCGCCAGCCTCCCGAACGCTACATGCCGTGCCTCGTCCTGCATCACGTACGCGAGGATCTGTTTGGGCAGCGGCTTGGTGGTCACGTCGCGCATGAGGCCGAACGCGGCCAGCGCAAGGCCCTCGATCAGCACCTGCATGCCCAGGTAGGGCATATCCCAGCGCGCGTCGGTGAGGGTCTCCCCCAGCAGCTTCTGCAATTGGTCGTTGATCGGGTACACGAGGCCGATCTTTTCCTGCAGGAACCTGGCGTAGATCTCTACGTGTCGCGCCTCATCCATCACCTGAGTGGCGCCGTAGAACTTGGAATCGAGATCGGGTACGGATTCCACGATCCGCGAGGCGCACACGAGCGCGCCCTGCTCGCCGTGCAGGAACTGCGAGAACTGCCACGCGACGGAGTGGCGCCGCAGGTCCTTCCGCTCGCGCTCGCTCATCGCGTCCCAGTACTTGCTGCCATAGATGGCCAGCGTCTCGTCCGGCACTCCGAGCACATTGAAGGGATCGACCTCGATGTCCCAGTCGATGCGCTTCACCGAGTCCCACTGCTTGTCCTTGCCCTTCTGGTACAGGGCAAGGAGCTTGTCGCGGCCATCGTCGTACTCCCAGCTGAAGCGCGCCGCACCAGCCGCGGGAACGCTCCAGTCCATGCTGATCGGCCTGGTGTAGAGATCGCCGGTTGACATTGCCGCTCCAGGCTTGCCGTTACGTACGATGTACGGACGGTCGCACGTACATCGTACGTATGTCAATGATTTTCCCGCGCCGGCGGGGGGCACGGCGGAGCCCGCGCGGGGGGCACGGCGAAGCCGGGCGTCAGTCGCGCGGCAGGGCGGTGACCGCTCTGATCAGCAGCTCGAGGCCGAACTCGAAGTCGGCGTCGGGATCGGGATCCATCAGCGTTCCGGCCAGGGCGGCCGTGTTAGGAAACTCCGCCGGGTCAACCGCCGCGTACCCTGCCGGGTCAACAGCGGCGGGACCGCCCGCGGCGCCGGCGCGCCTGTGATTGAGCCGCATCTCGTGGAGCACGGTTCCTAGTGCGTACGCCACGAAGGCCCGCATCACCCGAACCGCGGTCACGCCGTCGAATCCGGCGGCGCGCGCCGTTGCCAGCGCAAGTTCCAGCGGGCGAAGGCCCGCAGGGGAATTGACCTGCCGAATGATCACAAGATTGACACTGCACGGATAACGGCGGGCGATCTCGCGGAACGTCCGGACCAGAGCCCGCGCCTGGTCGCGCCAATCCGCCTGCGGACCGGCAGCGAATTGCATGTCAGCCATGATGTATTCGGCGATGGCGTCGAGCAGCGCGGCCTTGTTCGGCACGTGGTTGTACAGCGACATGACCCCGAAACCCAGGTCGGCGGCGATCCGGCGCATGGATAGCGCGCCCTCGCCCTCGCGCTCGAGCAGGTCGACAGCCGTAGCGACGATGCGCTCGCGGGTGAGTTGTACCCGCTGCACTGCGCCAGCAGCGCGAGCCGCGGGCACTTCATCCGCCGTAGGCAACGCTTGATCCCTCCCCTGCGGTACGTGACGACATGCTACGCGGACAGACGCAGGTGCTTCCCCGCGCGGCCGTGCACCGGTCCAGGCAGGCGACGACAAAAATGATCCCGAACGGCTGCCGCTGGCACAACCAGAGTTTGCCCGCGCAGCCGTTAAGGAGCATTTCCTTGGCCTTGCCTTCCGCCGACGCGCGCCCCGGCCTGCGGCGTTTTTCCTGACTGTCACGGGGGCGGAGGAAATGGTGTTTGATGTTTATGTGAGTGGCTTTACCAAATGGGACGTGCTCGCCCTCGCCGGAGGCAGGTTCTTTCTGCGCGGCATCGGGTGTATCGGCGCGGTCGGTGAGCTGGAGAAAGATGGCGATACGGTCTTCGCGACCGTGCAGGGCAGCGATCTCTATGAGGTTGAGCTATACGTAGGAGCAGAGGGTGGGGAGGCCTTGCGGGGGCGCTGCAACTGCGCATGGGCTCAGGAGGCCGAGGTCGCGGGAGCGGAGCCCGTCGCCGGAGGCGGCAACTTCTGCAAGCACTGCGTCGCCGTTGCGCTCGTCTACGCCTACGAGCGGGAACGTGGCCAGGCGCTGCCACGTCAGCTCGACGTACGGGCCTACCTTGAGCTGTTAGATCACGACAATCTCATCGACGTGCTCGCGGAGGCGGCCGAACACGACCGTAAGCTGCGCCATCTTCTGCACAGGCGGGTGACCGCCGGGCGGGTCAGGAGCAGGGACTTCCGATACCCGCGCGAATGAGCGCGGCCGCCCGCCTGCAGCTCGCCGCCCTCCACTAGCCATCCATCAGTGCCCCAACAGCCCCCCGGCTAGCCAATCGCCCCAACGCTACCTCTAGCCCCGCACTCTCTAGCCCCGCGCTCACTAGCCCCGCACTCACTGCCCCGCATTCACTGCCCACCACTGAGCGTAGAGCGCGCCTCTGCGGGTCGCCCCCGACCAGTAGAGGGCCTCTGCGGGTCCCCCCCGACCAGTAGAGGGCCTCTGCGGGTCCCCCCCGACCAGTAGAGGGCCTCTGCGGGTCCCCCCCGACCCGTAGAGCGCCTCTGCGGGTCCCCCCCGACCAGTAGAGGGCCTCTGCGGGTCCCCCCCCGACCAGTAGAGCGCCTCTGCGGGTCGCCCCCGACCAGAACCGCGCGATCATGTCGGGTGATCCACGTCTTACCAGCTCGATGGATCGGGTCCGGGCGATCGGCACGTCCGCCGCCGTACCACACGTCCACCGCATACAAAGGATGCCTTGCCGTCGGCAACCGTTACATGGCCCAGCTGGATCCGCTCCCCGTCGCGGGTCGCCAGCTGGCTTCGTAGGTACCCGATCCAGCGGCGGCCTCGATGGTAAGGAACATCCACGAAGGCGTGCCCTGGTGGCCAAAGACGTGCCCGACATTGTTGTGACCCGAGTAGATGGTGGCAGCGTTGAGATAGCGCCCGGCCGCCACCGCGAGAGTCCTGCGGGAACTCGCCGCAAGCTGGCGATCCTGCGCGGTCGAACGCCAGACCGCGGCCAGCTCCGGGAATCAGATCTCGGATCGGTGCGCAGTCTGGCGCTGGCGGCTGAGGCAGCCGATCTCGCCAGGACCCCGCCGGTGCTGTAACTCCGCTCGCTCGGCCCGTCCCCCGGCGGCACACCCCATCGGCCAGCACCCCCGTGTCCCACGCGGAATGCCAGGCCGATCGGGAAAGCTGGCCTTGATCAGGAACCGACCGTGGTCCCTTTCGTTCGGCGAGTCTCTTCGGCCGTGTCGCTGAACCCCCGCCGCCAGCTGGGATAGCCGGGGGTCCACCCAAGCTCGCGCTTGGCTTTGGCGTTCGATGCGCCGCGTACAGAGGTCATGATCGACACGGTCTGCTCGCCGCCGAGCAGCCGACCGAGCCAGGCCGGAGCACGCCACGGCGGCTTCGCGCCCAACGCGGCAGCGAACGCCGGCAACCATTCAGGCACCGGGGCAGGCTCGTCGTCAACGATGTTGTAGATGCCGCGCCGACCGCGTTCGGCTGCCGCGAGAGTGGCGCTGGCCGCGTCGGCGATATGGATGAACGACCAGACACCGGCACCGCTGCCGATAATCGGGAAGAGGCGGCGTATCGGCTTCGCGTGCGCGCCGTCCGCGGCGAGCGATGTCCCGGGCCCATAGAAGGCGCCGTAGCGCAACACAACGCCACCCAGCCCGTCCGCCCCGACGACGGCTTCCTCGAGATGGCGGATCGCGGCCAGCGTCCGGCGCATCGCGGCCGGCGGATTCGGGTCGAGCGGATCCTCCTCCGACTTGACCGGGCCGCCCTCCCGCGCGGACGGCCACCCTGCGAAGCTCTGTGCTACCCGCTGAGCACCTATCGCCTGCGCGGCGATCAGGTTGTCCGTTCCCTCGCTGCGCAGACGGTTCGTGGGTGCGAACTCTTGGTCGACCTTGCGCGGGTTGCTGCCCATTTTCGCCAGTGCTGTCGCCTCGTGGACAACGACCTGCGGTGCCGCCTCGCGCAGTGCGTTGCGAACCTCCTGCGCGTCCAGCAGGCCGAGGAGGACCGGCTGGGCACCCGCCGCACGCAGCCTCTCCACTTTCTCTGGCGATCGGGTGGACCCGACCACCTCGTGACCGTGCTCAAGCAGCAGCGGCACCAGCTGGTTGCCGACGACCCCGGTTGCGCCCGCAAGGAAGATCCTCATAGAGCGATCTCCTTTCACAACTTGTTGCCTGGGGACAGGCTTACCCGTTCGGGGCAGCCACCACATTGTCCGGCGCGGCGACTCAAACCCCGAAACGGCGGGCCTTGTCCGCCGCGTGCGACTCAACCCGTGTCATGTCACGTCCAGCCCCTCGACCTCGCGTCACGTCCAGCCCTCCAACCTGCGTCACGTCCAGCCTTCAACCCCGTGTCACATCCAGCCTTCAACCCCGTGTCACATCCAGCCTTCAACCTGCGTCACATCCAGCCTTCAACCCCGTGTCACATCCAGCACTCCAACCCGCAAACTCGGTGCCGGCGGCCGGCCCGACACCGACCCCACATATCTGTGGACAGGGCTGTGGATTATTGGTGCAAACGCTTGGCTGACCTGTGTACGGCATGGGGATAAGGCTGGAGATTCTCGCGCATTACGCCTGTGCCGCTGCCGTTACCTGGGCGAATACCATCCACAGGCATGTGTATAGGAGAAGCTCCAAACTGTCCACAAACAAACTGAGTAAAGAACTCATAAGATGAGTAGCAGATTCATCGAAGTCCAGGCACAGGCATCCCCAAAGACCTAATATGGAGCCGCCCGAGCCGAGCCGGTGGTCGGGGATGGTCAACTGGGGGAGGTTGAAGCGTCGTGATGTCTCACACCCTCCTGGGGGGAAGCCAGGCGCTATCTTACGGTACGTTCCATTTGCTCCAATGGCCAGCGCTGGTTCTAGCCGTGACAGTTTTGATAATTGTATTCTTTATACTCGCCTCCATCGTTCCCCTTTCCCCCAAGCATGAGGCTCGCCATGCCCATGAGCCCAGACATGCCAAGGTAGGGACGCCGTCTGGAGGCGACGGGGAGACACCGTAAGACAGGCGACGGGGAAACACCGTAAGACAGGTGAGGCACGCTCGAGTCTCGGATCACTGCGTCGCTGCGGCGCCAGTCCGTGGGGCATCGCCCAATACGGTCCATCGGTATCGCTGAATACTGGTTAGGCGGGCCTCTGCATATCCACAATCCCGGTCAAATGCTGCAACTCCCCCACCACAGTCAGCGTTTCATGACCCCGGAAAATCCTGTGGAATAACGGCTGCGATGAAGGATCGGCTCGCCGCATTTCGTGTGCGCTCTCGGTCGGTGACCGGTTCGCCACTGTGAGGTGGGCAACGGCCCGTTGCGCCCCTGGAGGGCGATTCGCAACCGCCATGATCCGCTGTTCCGGAGAGTTTTCAGCGATATGTACTGAGAACTTTCCGACGTAAGGGATCAAGCTCGACGCATGCTCGCTCCGGCACCTTCGTTGGCGCGTTGGGGATCATCTATCACGGTCGGCGGCCCACCCACCGTAGCCCATTCCGGTCGCCGCACAACACCACCGGCCGGAATCCCGAGTCCAGTCGGCTGCCCATCCACCGCACCCGCCGCCGCTCCTCCGCCACCACCGCTCCACACCGCCGCTCCACACCGCCGCTCCGCCGCCACCGCTCCGCCGCCACCGCTCCTCCGCCACCACCGCTCCACTACGGGCCGGCGGCTAGGGCAAAATTCTCGCGCGCTGACCCCACGGCCACCCGACCCGACCAGGTGACGTGAAGACACCCCGCTATAGTTAGCTCTGTGAACGATATTAATGTCTCGGCACACACTAGTTCGGCAGAGACTGCTGGGCAGTTGCTCGCCGCGATCGGCGCGGTTCGGCGGGCGACCCGCCGAGCGGCTCGCAAGGCGTGGCGAGCCGAGCCGCTGCCTCAGGCCCAGTCCGAGCTGCTCAGATTGGTCGCCCGCAAGCCCGGTCTCAGCGTCGCTGAGGCCGCAGACGAACTGCTTCTTGCGCCCAACACAGTCAGCACGCTCATTGGCCGACTCACGGCCCAGGGCCTGCTTGATCGGGACCGAAGTGGCCGAGACGGCCGCAGTGTGCGCCTCCGCGCTACCACCGTGGGGGACAAGCACGTCACGGAGTGGCGGGACCTGCGGGCCGAAGTCGTCGGGCGCGCGGTTGCCCGCCTTGACGGCGACGACCAGCATGTGCTCCATACCGCTGTACCTGCCATGCTGCGCCTGGCCGAGCGGATGGAGGCGGCCGAGCGGATGGAGGCGGCCGAGCGGATGGAGGCGGCCGAGGCGACGGGCACAGCCCAGCCGGCGGCGACAGCCCAGCCGACAGACGCCGGGCCGACGCCGACAGCCGAACCGACGCCGACAGCCGAGCCAACCGAGGCGGAGCAAACGTGAGCCAGGACAGCACGCTCGCACCGGTTGCCGCGACGATGGCCAGTCGGAGTGCAGTGATTTTCGAAAACCTTACGTACAGCTTCGGCACGCATACCGCCGTGGACGGGGTGAACCTGCGGATCGAGCCCGGCGAAACCTTTGGCCTGCTTGGCCCCAACGGGGCGGGCAAGACAACCACGATCCGGATGCTCGCCACCCTGCTTAAGCCGGCCTCGGGAAGCATCACGGTCTTCGGCGTCGATGCCGCATCCCATCCGATGCAGACGCGCCGGATGATCGGGTACGTACCGCAACTACTCTCCGCTGACGCGACCCTGACCGGCAGGGAAAATGTTCACCTGTTCGCCAGGCTCTTCGACGTCCCGCGCAACAGCCGCGCGGGCAGGGTGGACGCCGCGCTCGCCGCGATGGGCCTCGCCGATGCCGCCCAGGGGATGGTCTCGACGTTTTCGGGTGGCATGATCCGCCGCCTGGAACTGGCTCAAGCGCTCGTGAACGCTCCGCGCCTGCTGGTGCTCGACGAGCCGACCGTGGGGCTCGACCCGATTGCCCGCGCCGACGTGTGGGCGCACATCACCAGGCTGCGTGAGTCCAGCCAGATGACCGTGCTGATGACCACCCATTACATGGACGAGGCCGACACCCGCTGCGACAGGGTGGCGCTGATGCACCGCGGAACCATCCGTGCCACCGGCTGCCCGGACGACCTCAAGGCAACGCTCGGCGACGGCGCCAGCCTTGACGATGTGTTCCGCCGCTACACCGGCGGGACGCTGGACGACGCTCAGGAGGGGAACATCCGTGACATCCGTCGCGCCCGGCGCGCCGCCCGGCGTCTCGGCTGAGCCTGGCCGCGCGGCAACCGCCCTGGCCCGATCGATCCGCCAGCTGGCAAGCCGCGTCATCACGCTGTGCTGGGTCGAGCTGCGCAAGATACGCCATGACCGGACCGAGCTGTACACGCGTGCCATCCAGCCGGCCCTGTGGCTGCTCGTCTTCGGTGAGACCTTCACGAAAATTCATGCCATCCCGACCGGCACGTATCCGTACCTCGCCTACCTCACGCCCGGCATCCTCGCCCAATCAGGGCTGTTCGTAGCCATCTTTTACGGCATCCAGATCATCTGGGAACGCGATGCCGGGGTGCTCACCAAGCTCATGGTTACGCCGACACCTCGCGCCGCTCTCATCACCGGGAAGGCGTTCGCGGCGGGGATACGCTCCATCGTCCAGGCCCTGGTGGTCCTGGTGCTCGCGGCACTTCTCGGCGTGGCACTCACGGACAATCCGCTGAAGCTGCTGGCCACAGCCGCCGTCGTGGTGCTCGGCTCCGCATTCTTTGCCTGCCTGTCCATGACCATCGCGGGTCTCGCCCTGTCCAGGGAACGGCTGATGGGCATTGGGCAGGCCATCACCATGCCGTTGTTCTTCAGCTCCAATGCGCTGTACCCGGCCCATCTCATGCCGGGCTGGCTGCAGGCGATCAGCAGGGCCAACCCCCTGTCCTACGAGGTGGACGCCTTGCGCGGGCTGCTCATCGGCGCACCCTCCCACCTGCCCCTCGACGCTGCCGTGCTGGTCATGGCGACGGTCGCCGGCATCGGCGCGGCATCCGCACTGCTGCCGCGGCTAGCCCGGCGCTAGGCCGCGTGACGCTTGCATTCCAGAGCGGATAAGTATGATGGTTATACCAATTGGTTTGGAGGAGGTCCGTCCAGCCGTCTAATCAATTGGCTTGGAGGAGGTCCGTCCAGCCGTCTAACCATCGGAGGGCTTGTAGCCGTCTAACCATCGGAGGGCCTGATGCCGCGTGCCGACGTAAGTGGGACGAACGAGGGCAAACCGGAGCGACCGTGAGTACAGCGAACGAGGGCAAACCCAAGCGGCTTCTGCACCAGCGCGATCTACAGCAAGGCGCAGGCCAGGCCACACCAGAACACGGCCCGGCCCACGCGAGCCGACACCGGGGCCAGCACCACGCTAAGCGGCACCGAGGCCTGCAGCACGCCAAACAAGCGTGGGGCTCCGACGTCATGGTCGATGTGATCCGGGCCATGGGATTGCCCTACCTGAGCCTTAACCCTGGGTCCTCCTACCGCGGACTCCACGACTCCCTGGTGAACTACGCGGGCAACGAGATGGAGATGATCTGCTGCCCGCACGAGAAGGTCGCGGTGGGGGTCGCGCACGGCTACGCCAAGGCAACGGGCAGGCCGATGGGGGTGATCCTGCACAACGTGGTCGGCCTGCTGCACGGTGCTATGGGCATCTACTATGCGTACCTGGACAGGGTTCCCGTCGTCATACTTGGCGGTGCGGGCCCGGCCGCACACGGCCGCCGCCGACCCAACATCGACTGGATTCACTCCGCCAACGTGCAAGGCAACGCCGTTCGGGACTTCACCAAATGGGATCATGAGCCCGCCTCGCTAGAAGATCTTCCCGCCACGATGGCCCGCGCGTACCGGGTTGCGATGAGCGAGCCGCAAGGGCCCGTCTACGTCGCGCTCGACGCCGGGCTCCAGGAGACGCCACTGGACGCTCCCGTGCCGATGCCCGACCCCTCGCTGTTCGCCCTCCCGGCCAAAATCGCGCCCGAACCCGCCGCGCTGCGGCGTCTTGCCGAGCGGTTCTGCGCGGCGAGGCGGCCGGTGATCGTGCCAGGTTACGCCGGCCGCGACCCGCGGTCGTTCGGCACGCTCGTCGAGCTCGCCGAGGTCGTGGGCGCGGGCGTGGATGACACGGGCATCCGGCTGAACTTTCCCAACCGCCATCCGCTGTGCGTGACCGGTACTGATGCGATCGCGCGCGCCGACTGTGTGCTGTTCGTGGACGTCAAGGACATGGGCAAGCCCACGCAGGGACTCGACTCCACTACCCGCACCATCACGTCGAGACTGGCGCCCGGCGCGGCGGTTCTCGATGTCGGCTTCAACGATCTCGGCCTCTCTTCATGGAGCGAGGACTACGCCGTGCGGCTGGAGGCAGAAGTTCAGGTCACCGCCGACACGGCCGCGGCGCTGCCGATGCTGCTCGGCGAATGCCGTGACCTGGTCGAAACCGACACGCAGCAGCGGTCCGCGGCACGCCGTGCCTACGCGGCAGAGCTCGCCGAGGCGCACCGCGCCAAACACGCGTCCTGGGCGGAACAAGCGGCACGGGATGCCGAACTGTCCCCGGTCTCCACGTCACGGCTGGCCGCTGAGGTGTGGGATGTCGTGTCCCGGCACGACTGGGTGCTGACGGCAGGAACGGCATCCGGCTGGGCGACCAGGCGGTGGGATTTCGACACGCCGCACCGGCACCCGGGACGTTCGCTCGGCACCGCAACGCAGATCGGCATCTCGCTCGGAGTCGCTCTCGCGCACCGCGGCAGCGGGCGCCTGGTGGTCGATCTGCAACCCGACGGCGATCTGATGTTTGATGCGGGTGCTTTGTGGGTCGCGTCGTACTACCGGCTGCCGTTGCTCGTCGTGATGTTCAACAACCGTGCCTACTTCAACGACTGGGAGCACCAGGAGCGGCTGGCCCGCCAGCGCGGCACCCCGGTCGAGCGTACCTACATAGGCATGGAGATCGACCGGCCCGCGCCCGACTTCGCCGCGCTGGCGCGCTCGTTCTGCTGGTACGCGGAGGGGCCCGTCACCGACCCCGGCAAGCTCGGCCCGGCCGTCCGCCGCGCCGCTGACCATGTGCTGAGCAGCGGAACTCCGGCGCTCGTCGATGTGGTCTGCCAGCACCGCTAGCTGTGACACGCCCGCGGCAGCCGTTCAGAATAATGATCCCGAACGGCTCACGCGGAGTGTCACCGCCCTGGGAGGTATCGCGCCATGACGGTAGGTGACCGTACAGACCTGCGCGGCCTGGTCGCCACCGCGTGCCGGATCTTGGCGCTCGAAGGCTTGGTGGAGGGGGTCCTCGGCCACGTCAGTGCCCGGGTGGACGGCTCGCGGATGCTCCTGCGCTGCCGGGGGCGCCAGGAGCACGGCCTGCTGTTCACCACGTCCGACGACGTACGGCTGGTGGACTTCGACGGGGCGGGCGACGACCCGGGCGCGGGCTACGCCGTGCCGAACGAGCTGCCCATCCACGGCGAGATCCTCCGCAGCAGTCCCGGGGTCAACGCCGTGGTGCATGCGCACCCGCCCGCGGTGCTGCTCTGCGGCGTCGCCGGGCTGCCTTTGCAGCCAGTGTTTGGCGCGTATAACATCCCCGCGATGCGGATGGCGCTGGACGGCGTGCCAACCTACCCCCGGTCGGCGCTGATCCGCCGACCCGACCTGGCCCGCGAGATGATCGCGGCAATGGGCGACAGTCCGGTGTGCGTGCTTCGCGGGCATGGCATCACCGTGACCGGTGAGAGCGTCGAACAGGCCGTCGTGCGGGCGCTCAACCTCAACGTGCTGGCGACGGTCACGTTGGAGATCGCCAGGCTCGGCGGCCGCGCGGAGCGTGTGACGCCGGAGGACGTCGCCGAACTCCCTGACCTAGGCTCGGCGTTCAACGATCTCGCGGTGTGGCGGTACCACGTAGCCAAGGCCAACCGCGCGGGGCTTTGAAAGGGCCGCCTCGCCTAGGCCGCCCGCCCGGGGGCCACGATGGGCCACCCAGGCCACACCCGCATGGCCGTCAATGTGTACCACCTGATGCCAGCCGGGCCGTCCATGATCCGCTACGTCGGAGATTTTTCAGCTGTCTGCGCTGAAAAATCTCCGACGTAAAGGATCAAGCTGGCCGCGGGCTCACTCCGGCGCCTTCGTTGGCGGGTTTAGAGATCAACTAACACGCTGGGTGGCCCACCGAGGCCCCAAGGCGACGGCCCTCCATGGCCTGGAGGCCCACCGAGGCCCCTCCGCCAGTCCAGGCGAGGCCCCGCTGCGCCGGCCGGTCAGCCGTCTTTTCTACCCATGAACAGGCAGGTGAAGAAGGCCTTCCAGGCGATCTCGACATCGGTGATCCCGGCACCCGCGAATGCGTCAACGTGGTCACCTATGCCGGTGAGCGGATAATTGTGGTGATGCTTGGGCCCCTGCCCGCCCCTTTTGTTGAACCGCGGGCGCACAGCCCGGAAGCGCTTGTCCCAGTGGTCCGCGGGACCGGTATGGTCCAAGTTGATCAGCCATCCGCCCGGCGCAGATGAGCGACTGCTTCGGCATAGAACGTGGCGAGCCCGGCTCTGTCGAGGTGATGCGCCGCCCGCGATGTCGTCACCACGTCGGCACTCGCCGGGAGGTCGCTGCCTGTCAGGTTCGTCATGTCCCCGACGACGTAGCGAACCCGGTCGCCATACGGCGCCAGCCTGTCGACCGCGGCCTCCCGCATGATGTCCGAAGCATCCGACCAGATGCCCCGCGAGTTTGGGAACTGGTCGAGGAACGCGGCGAGGAACGCGCCTGGGCCGCTGCCGATGTCAATGACCAGCTGCACGTTCGGCCGGTCGTGGGCGACGATGGCGGCCGCAATCGCCCGCGGAAACGCGAGGATGCTCTCCATGGTGTCGGCCTGCATCCACGCGCGCGCGACGTCTGGGTCCCTCCAGACCGCGGCGGCCGACTCCTGCGGTGCAGCCATGGCATCGACGTTCCGCGCTGATCCACGACCTCCTGCCACCTCAGTACTCCGGCGCCTTGTCGAGGTAAGCGACGTTGTCATAACCGAGCAGCTTGAAAAGCCGATTCTGCGCGGACAGCAGGACCAGCGGTGCGCCATCGGTGGCGAAATGCTGGGCGACGGTGTTCTGCGGGACGTACAGAGTGTCGCCAGCCCTGATGTCGTACCGCATCGGCTCGGTAGCGATGCGCGCGTAGTAACGCTCGGCGATCTCAGCTTCGACCTGCCAGTGCAGGCTGTAACCCGAGCCCGAGAGCACGTAGAGCACCTCATCGGCCATCTGCCAGCGCTGGCCCGACCGGCTGCCAGCCGGAATCTCCAGCTCGAACACATCGATGCTGAACGTACGCACATCGGTGTCCCGCGGCGAGGACAGCACCCGCACCCGGCCAAGCGGTGTTGTCTCCCAGACCGTGTCGGCGGGGGTGACGACCTTCTTGCGCTGCCCAACCCCGGGTGTCCATATCTGCGACCAATCCTGCCGCGGGCCGAACCTCTCTTCGTCCGCGATCGGTTCGCTCCGGCCCTGCTGAATGAGACCGAGGTACATCCACGCGCACTTTGCCTTCATGACCAAGGCAGTAGCCTGCTCGTCGTACGGGTTGTAATGCCGGTGCACAGAGTCCGTATGCACCAGCACCAGGTCGCCCTTTGACCAGTCGTACCGCTTGTCGTCGTGGATCTCGTAACCACGTCCCTCAAGGATGTAGAAGGCTGCCTCATTCTGGTGCCCGTGCCCGTGGTTGGCTGTATTCGGCGGCAATCGCACAAAGTGGACCTGCAACGTCTGGGTCAGGAACGGCTCGTCACCTGGGCCGATGCGCCACCAGGTACGCGTCTTCGCCGAGTCACCCGAATGCGCGACCCTAGCGTCATCGACAACCACGGCGTCATCACGCACCCGGGGCGCGGCAAGCTGCGCGGCCCGGAACTCGGCGAGTCCGTACGTCTCCGACGTCAACCCCCGCAAGAACACACGCCCGCGTTCGCCCATCCCTGACTCCTCTCGGTCCTGCTGGCCGTTCCCCGCATCTCGGTCCTGCCGTTTGCTCCCGCGCCTCGGTGCTACTAGTTGGCGCGCCGCGGTCCACTTGCTCCCGGATCTCCGTGCTGCTGCTGGGCCGAAACATTCCCTTGGACTAAGGTCATACCATTAGTCAGCGCTACGGGTAAAGGCGTCTCAGCGGCGATGCCGTCTGTCCAGCAGGCGTTGACCCGGCCGTCTCACGCAGGCGAGTCGAGCAGCGCGCGAACTGCGTCGTCGGGAAGGTTGATGCCCCGCATGAGGTGCTCGGCCATGCGTCGCTGGGCTTCACCGGGGTCTCGCTTCTCAATTGCCTTAACGATTCCCTCGTGTTCCTCAACGGTTTGGCGGAACGAGGCAAGTCGAGGCTCTCGCTTGCGGACTTCATGCATGGAGAGCGGGCCGCGGAAGGAGTCCGTGAACAGCGTAATCGCCTTGTTGCGGGCGATCTGGGCTACGGACAAGTGAAAGCGAAGCGACATGCTTCGCTCGTAGCTGCCCGCGTCGAGGGCTGCGTGCGCTTCACGCATCATTTTCCGGAGTCCGCGTATGTCGTCATCGGTAGCTCGCGCCGTCGCCAGCGCGACCGAGCCCAGTTCGAGCACAAGCCTGGCTTCTGCGATTTCCTCGCCCTCCAGCGATGACAGCAGCATGAGGTTGGTAAGGCCCTCGCCGACGATCTCCGCGCCGGGTGAGGTCACGAATGCGCCTCCCGACGCGCCAACACGGACCTGGATGAGCCCGAGTACCTCGAGACTGCGCAGCGCATCGCGAACAGTGACGCGGCTTACCCCAAAGCGGACCGCGAGATCCCGCTCAGGGGGGAGGCGGTCGCCCGGCTTGAGCCGTTTGGAGCGGATCGCATCCTGGATCTGCTGAACGATCTGCACCGAGATGCGCCCGCCCTCGACCGGTGCGAACAGTTCTTCCATGGTCCTGCGCCTTTCTCCACCCGACACTGTCGGCCCGCCACAGCGGGGACCCAGCCACCTCTGGTTGGGGATTTCGCGGTGGCACCACGCAGCCGCTGCGGGTGCGCTCACGATGTTCAGTCATCGCTGAAGTGGCCACTATCCCGCCGCCCTCCGGGACGGCGCCGAGAGTATTCCTGCGCCCGAGGACACCCATGTCCCCCGTGTCTAGCGGGGCAGGGTTGATCAGCTGATGAGAGGACAGCAACAGGCCCCGCAGCGCAGAACCATCCTCGCTCATCTCACCCCTCGTTGCCCGCCGAAATGGTCATACATATTTAACTCTGCCACATCAGCAACCCGCATGCGGGGACGGCCCCGTGGCAACGGGTGAGCGCTGCGACTCGACGTTGAGATCGCGGAGGGTCGGCTATGGGTTTAATATATGACCATTGTGCCCTACGGCTCGGCAAGCCGAGAGCCTTACAGTAGAGCGCCAGGTTGAGCCAGGGTCGAGCCAGGTCGAGCCAGGGTCGAGCCAGGTCGAGCCAGGTTGAGGCGGGTTCAGCGGCACTCACCAGGCGCAGTCGGCATGGTCGGCCGCGCGCCGCCCATGGATCAGCAGGCCCTCACTGCTCCGCCAGGCGCTCGAGAGGGAGGACGATGGTGCTCAAGCCAGAGATCAACGAGCTGCTCACCCGGGCCGGTCCCGGGACGCCGATGGGGCAGCTATTCCGGCAGTACTGGGTTCCCGCTCTCCTGGCTGATGAGCTGCCCGACAACGATTGCCCACCGGTGCGGGTAAAACTTCTTTCTGAGCGTCTCATCGCATTCCGGGACAGCGAGGGAAGATACGGCTTGATCGACGAGTTCTGCGCCCACAGGGGGGTCTCGCTCTGGTTTGGCCGTAACGAAGAGCGCGGCTTGCGCTGCTCCTATCACGGCTGGAAGTACGAGGTCACAGGACAATGCATCGAGGTGCCTTCGGAGCCGGAGGGAAGCCGGTTTTGCCAGAAGGTCAGGCTCAAGAGCTACCCTCTCGTCAAGATCGGAGACCTCCTGTGGACCCATATGGGCGACCCGCAGGAGCAGCCACCGCTACCGGAATGGGAGTTCGCGCGAGTCCCGCCGGAGCAGACCTACAGCTCCAGGCGCTGGCAGGAGTGCAACTGGCTACAGGCTCTGGAGGGTGGCATCGACTCGAGCCATGTGTCCTGGCTGCACTCGGGCGGCCTCAGGGACGACCCGCTCTTCAAGGGCGCCCGAGGCAACAGGTACAACCTCTCCGACAAGAAACCGTTCTTCGAAGTCGCTGAGGCTGATGGAGGCCTCTTTATCGGCGTACGCCGCAATGCCGAGGAAGGCCACTACTATTGGCGCATCACACCGTGGGTCATGCCGAATTTCACGATGATCCCCCCGCGCGGTGATCATCCTGTGCATGGCCACTTCTGGGTCCCAATCGACGATGAGAACTGCTGGGTTTTCACATTCGACTACCACCCCATGCGTCCGCTCGCGGAGAAAGAACTCCAGGCAATGAAGGACGGTTATGGGGTGCACAATAAATATGTTCCGGGCACCTACCGGCCCCTGCAGAACAAAGACAACGACTATATGATCGACAGGGCGGCGCAGAAGCGTGGCGAGTCCTACTCGGGCGTGTGGGGAATCGCGATGCAGGACGCCTCGCTACAGGAGAGCATGGGGCCGATTGTGGATCGCACTAAGGAGCGGCTCGTTTCCACCGACAGTGGCATTATCCAGGCCCGCTTGCGGCTGCGGAAGGCAGCGGTCGCACTGCGCGACCAGGGCAGGACGCCGCCCGGCGTTGATCCGGCGCACCAGCGGGTGCGTTCCGCGGCCGTTGTCCTCCCGAAGGACAAGGACTTCGCCCTGGCCTGCCGCGACGAGCTGACGGTCAGGCCAGGATATAGGCATGCGTCAGTCTGACGGCCAGCGCCATCCGACGCTGCTGAACAGCTGTGCCATGGCCGCCACGAGCGGCGAGGCGCGATTCCGGATCGAGTACCCTTTCCTGCCGCGCGACTCGCGGATCGTCGCCGTCGACGCGAAGGCGGCGGAGGCCGTGTGCCGCGCTCGGGCGCGGCACTGGAGTGGATCCGCGCACTTCCTGACGTTCGTAGCCCCGACGCCCCGTGACCCCAACGGAACTGCGCCCGATGCGGCCTTGCGCACCTGCGATGGAGCCGAGGCGCTGCTGAGCAAGGAACTCGCCGACGCCGACGTGGTTGTGATGGTCGCCGGCGCCGGCGACGCAAAAGCCGGGAACGCAGGAGCCGGGAACGCAAAAGCCGGGAACGCAAAAGCCGCAGCTGTGATCGGGCGTGCCTGTGCCGAGCGCGGGATCATGACGGCGGGAGTTGCCCTCGTCGAGGCAGATGGGCGCGCGGGAGGCGCGGTCGTCGCCCTTCGGCCGCACGCGATGGTGCTTGTGGTCTCGAAGGACGAGGAAGACCTCATCGAACTCCTCACGGCGCTACGGGCTTAGGCGCTGACATGGGCGCGACCGTCACCATCCCTGCCCTCAAGCAGATGAAGCGCGAGAGCCGCAAGATCGTCGGCGTGGTGGCCTGGGACTACCAGGTCGCCAAGATCGTCGATCAAGCCGGGGTCGACATCGTCTCGGTTGGGGACACCGTCGGGGTCAACCTCTGGGGTCAGCCGAATCCCCTTGAGGTGACCATGGATCAGATGATCACGGTATGCCAGGCCGTACGGCGAGGGGTAACGCACGCGCTCGTCAGTTGTGATTTTCCCTTCGGGCCGGTCCAGGAGGGAACCCGCAGCGCCCTGCGGGCCGCGATCCGGCTGGTTAAGGAGGGCGGCGCCGACATGGTGAAGCTCGACGGCGCGGCCGACTTTCCTGACGCGGTCGCGGCCGTCAATCGCGCGGGCATCCCCGTGTTCGCCCAGTTCGGCATTACACCGCAGACGGCGCTCAGGTACGGGATGAACTACCGCGCGATGTCAGAAGGGCGCGCCCAGGTGCCCGCGGAGATGAAGGACGAGCTCGTGCGGCAGGCCACCTGCCTGGAGGAGGCGGGCGCCTCGCTGTTGAACTTTACGAACTCCGGTCCCGTGGTCGGCCCGGACGTCGTTCGCGCGGTGTCCATCCCGGTTCTCGGCGGCTTCGGCGGAGGCCCCTGGCTCGATGGGAGGATGCGCATGGTGCACGCCGCGATTGGCTATGCCCATTCGGCACTCGCCAGCCAAGCGGACAACTACGCCAATGTTGCCCGGATCACCTTCGATGCGATCAGCGCCTACGCCGACGACGTGCGCGCTGGTCGCCAGATCAAGAGTGCCGCGACGAGGTCATGAGCGGAACAGAACGGAGACGACGTGCCAACCGCTGTGATCGACGGAATCACAACGCGATACCAGCTCGTAGGTTCCGGGCCCCCACTGCTCATGTTCTCGCCGGGCGGGTTCAACGCGACGTTGGACAACTGGAGCGGCCTTGGCATCTACCGGAGCCTCAAGCCGGTTGAGCACCTGTCTCAGCGCTATACGTGTGTCATCTTCGACCGAAGGGAATCCGGGCGCTCCGGCGGCCGCGTGGAGCGCGTCACGTGGGCGCATTACGTGGCGCAGGGCAAAGGGCTGCTTGATCATCTCGGCATCGGCCAGGCGCACCTCATGGGCGGCTGCCAAGGTTGCTCCCCCGTGACGGCCTTCGCGGTCGCCCATCCTCAGGTCGTGCTGAGCATGGTCCTGTTCTGGCCCTCTGGTGGGCCAAAGTACCGGATCACGGGTCATTCCCGCTTCGCGCGGCACCTGGCGTACGCCCAGGAGGAAGGCCTCGAGCGGGTCGTCGCGCTCGCGACGAGCGGCGACCGGCATTTCGGCCACGACCCACGCGTCGGACCGTGGGCCTCTGTCATGCGCCTCGACGCCGCCTTCGCCGAGAGGTTCGCTGCCCAGGATGCGGACCAGTACCAGGCCCTGCTGGCCGGCATGGTACGGACACTCCTCGACCGCGACACCGTCTGCGGGGCCGAACCCGAGGACATGCTCCAGCTCGATACACCCGCGCTCATCGTCCCGGGTGCAGACCCGTCGCACGCGACATCGGCAGCACGCTACCTGGAAGAATGCCTGCCCGCAGCGGACTACTGGGACGCTGCGGTGGCTGATCAGACCGAGCAGAACGTTCCGCCGCGGATTCTCGCGTTCCTCGATGCCAGCTCGCCGTAGCGTGGATGTGGCCGGAACCAGGCACGGGCTCGTCAGGCCGTGAGCTCGAGAGCGCCCGGGTGGAACAGGGATTCCAACGCGGGAGGCTGATCGAGGATCCGCTGCCGCACAGCATGGTCGATGAGCTTGTCGATCATCGCTCGGTTCGGTTCGACGCCATAGGGAAGCGGATCGCCGATGAGTTCCATGACCCGCTTGTAGGTGAGGTCGGCGCCGGTGGGGTTATCCATGTGCCGAAGACGCTTCACGTAGATGTTCTTCGCGTCCGCGAAGGCGCTGAAGATGTCCGCCGCCAGGCCGGGATGCTTTTCGAGCAGCTCGTCCCTGACCACGACAAGATGGTTAATGGGGTACAGACCTCGCCGCGCCAGGGCGTCGAAACCAGCTTTTTCTGGCTCGACGATCAGCGTGGCGACGTCTGGATGGTGAACCGAGACGCCGATTCCGGCCGCGAGCTCTCCCGTGGCGACCATCGCCGCGATGTCCTTGCCTTCGGCAACGGGAACGACGTTGGCAGGCGGCCGGTATTCGGCCACATGCTCATCTCCGGAGAGGACCCAGGTGACCCGGCTAAGGTCGACGTCGTACTCGTCGGCCAGGATACCCCGCGCCCAGACGCCCGTGGTGACCGTGTAGCCGCGGTTCACGCCAACCCGCGTTCCTTCGAGGTCTTTCGGGGTACGCAGGCCGGCCAGCGTGTTATGGACGATGGCGCCATGATGGAAGGCCCGGACCAGGAAGATCGGCAACGCCGTGACGCGCTTGCCGAACGCCCTGGCGCATAGATACGTGGTGAATGCCATCTCACACACGTCGAACTCGAGTCCCCGAACCATGCGCCGGAAGGCACCAATGAGCGAGGACACTTCGACGAAGTCGAAGACACACCTCTGCGGGGCCACCGTACGGTCCTTCAGGGCCTGGTTGTTGCCCTGAGTGCGCGTCACTGTCCTTAGTTTCAACAAACCAGCCACCCGAAATAGCTTACCATAATACCTTAACGTTAGACTCGGCTTGCGGCTCGTCGTACGGGCAGAGGAGCGTTCGCCATGACAGAGCAGGTGCTGGCAGCCGTCAGGACGGGACCGAGAAAAACGGAGCTGCAGGAGTTCCCGATGCCGCCTGTTTCCGCGGATGGAGCTCTCATGAAGGTCGAAGTCGCCGGCATATGCGGCACGGACGTGAAGATGTACGCCGCGCCGAAGGTCTCCGATCCGGTGATCATGGGTCACGAGAACATCGGCATAATCGCGAGGGCCGGTCCCACATTCAGCGAGCGGCAGCGTGTCGCCGAAGGAGACCGAGTGTTCGTCGAGCATTACGTGCCCTGTTTCGCCTGCCAATGGTGCCGCCTGGGCGAGTACCGCCACTGTCACGCGACCGACTGGCGGATCAATCCCCGCGCCCTTCGCTACGGCTACACGTCAGCGGAGATCCCGCCCCATCTATGGGGTGGCTTCGCTCAATACATGTATCTCCCGTGGAACGCAGTCGTGCACAAGGTCCCCGGTGGCGTGTCGGCCGAATTGGCAGGCATCGTGACACCACTGTCCAATGGCATCGAATGGGCCTTGTTCGACTGCGGTGTGGGCTTCAACACGACGGTCCTAATTCAAGGGCCGGGCCAGCAGGGCTTGTCGCAGACAGTCGCATGTCACCAGGCCGGCGCCTCACTCATCATCGTGACCGGCACGACCAGGGACAGGGCGCGGCTGGAGGTCGCGAAGACCCTCGGTGCGCACCACGTGATCGACGTCGGCCAGAAGGATCCGCTCGAGCGCATCATGGACCTCACGAACGGCAACGGAGTTGATGTGGTAATAGACTGCACGGCCGGTGCCGGGACGGCCCCGATCCTGCTGGGAATCGACGCACTCAAGCGGCGGGCCGGCACGCTCTTCGTGCAAGGCGAAGTGGCCAAGTTTCCTGATTTCCCCATAGGCAAGCTGACGGAGAAGGCAATCACGATCAAAAGCGCTCGCGGTCACAGCTTCCGGGCGTGCGAGCTCGCGCTCGACCAGCTCGCCTCCCGGCGCTACCAGCTTGGCCTGCTGACCACTCACACGTTCGGCCTGCAGGAGGCCGACCTTGCCATCAGGTCCGTCGGCGGTGAAGGTGACGATAGCGTCATCCATGTCTGTTTGCAGCCGTGGCGTGCACAGTAGAAGAAAGGATCGGACATGGCCGTGGTGGTTGAGCACATCCGCCGGGCGGAAAGCACCGTGGTGGATCAGTTCGCGGAGCATGGCGTGGCCACGATCCACGAGGCGCAGGGGCGCCGAGGGCTGCTGGCGCGACGCATCAGCCCCATCTGGCCGGGTTCGCACGTCTGCGGAAGCGCGGTCACGGTCAGCGCCCCCCCAGCCGACAACTTGATGATCCACGTGGCGGTCGAGCAGTGCCAGGACGGCGACATCCTTGTGGTCGCCCCGACCGCCGAGTCCGATGCGGGCTACTTCGGTGAACTGCTCGCGACGGCGCTCATGGCCCGCGGGGTCCGAGGCCTCGTCATCGATGCCGGGTGCCGCGACGTGGCCGACCTAAAACGACTCGGCTTTCCGGTGTGGTCGAAATGCGTCTCGGCGTTCGGAACCGTGAAGGAGACCCTCGGCGACGTCAATGTTCCTCTCGTGTGCGCCGGTCAGTTGATCCATCCGGGGGACGTCGTCGTCGCCGACGACGACGGCGTCGTTGCCGTGCGGCGCGCCGAGGCGACCGAGGTGCTGGGTGCCTGCGTTGCCAGAGTGGCCCAGGAAGCCGAGGCGCGCAGGCGGTACCAAGCGGGCGAGCTGAGCCTTGATGTGAACAACATGCGAGAACGCCTGGCGCAGAAAGGCCTGAGCTACGTCAAGCAAAGTGAGTGCACCTGAAGGAGTGGTCATGCTTATCGCGATCGGCTCCGATCAGGTCGGCTTCCCGCTGAAGCGGCACCTGGCCACCTGGCTGGCCGGCCAGGGGCACCACGTCGATGACCGGGGGACAGACGGAACCAAACAGGTCGACTACCCGCCCATCTGCGCCGACGTCGGCCGCCAGGTGACCGAGGGCCCCGCCGACCGTGGAATCATCGTCGGTGGGAGCGGGCTTGGCGAGACGATCGCGGCCAACAAGGTCCCTGGAGTGCGCGCGACGCTGTGCCATTGCCTTCTCACTGCCCGCCTCGCCCGCACCAACAACGACGCGAACGTGCTGGTGCTGGGGGCCAAGATCACCGCTCCCGCACTTACCGAGGAGATCGCCACGATCTGGCTTACCACGCAGTTTGAGGGTGGGCGCCACGTACCACGTCTCGAGCAGATCGCCGCCCTCGACCGCCGTGCGCCACTTCGTTGACCAGGCGGCCGTTCACAATGCGACCTGCGGGCTTGTTTCCGGCTCCTGGTCTCCAAAGGTCCCGAACGCCTCACCGGCGGCAGCGCTGTCGGACGGTATGACGATCGCCGACGCCTCGTCGGGAGTGAGAAAGACGGCGTCGCCGTGGGACAGGCCGATCTTCTCCTGGTAGATCCGCACCTTCAGGACCTCGTCGCCCACTCGCACGTGGTAGTCCCAGCAGTCACCGTGGTAGATGCTGAACTCCACCCGGCCCGGCCACGCGTGTTCGCTGTGTTGCCGACGGGAGAGCCGGAAGCACGGGTAGCGTGACGCGTTCGCGGCCGGTTCCCGAGAAGAGCCAGGCGGCGGACGCGTCGCCGACCGAATCCAGGGTGGTCATGCAGATGAGGGCGCTCAGTACCTCGAGATCGAGGATCCGCGGCGGCCGTGGGCGGCGGGTGCCGCCATCCGGCGCCGCGGGCAGGGCCGGGGCCATGAGCGGTGTGGCGCCCTCGACGCGTTCGGCGGTCGACGAGCTGGCATCGACAAGAAGCCCGACGACGACGTCACGCGCCTGCCTGCGCAGGCGACGGTAGACGGCGTCACCGGGCGGCCGGCCGGCGCGCAGGTCGGCCAGCACCTCGGCGGCGGCCTCGTAGTCGATGTCGTCCCCGTCCCGCACGCGGCGCTCCACGGACAGCGCCTCGGGCGCGGCCTGCGCCATGACCCGGCGTAGCCGGCGGACAAGCCACGAGTCGCGGTGCTGCAAAGCGTGCACGTTCCGGCTGTCACCCACCGGCATCGTCTGCTCGATGACGCGGCACCAGCGCGGCCGGTAGGCCCCCCGGTAGCAGTCCCATTCCGGGTAGACGAAGGTGCGCGGCCCAGCGGGCGCGAGCGGGCCTGGCTCGCGGCCATGCTCGGGGGTGCGCAGGTCGCGCGCCGGGTCGTTATGCTCGTGCGGCAGCGGTTCCGGCGGTCCGTCCCGGCGCAGGTCTGCGGCCAGCCCGGGGTAATGACGCGGCAGCGCGGCATCGATGCGCATGTCCTCGAGCAACTGGAACACCTGGAGCGCGAGCCTGCGGTCGGCGAACGACCCCAGGAAGATTTCCAGGTCGCTGCGACCCTCACCGCGGCGCGCGCGCAGCACCGCCATCCGCCCATCCGCGGCGTCGATGCGGAAGGCGAACGTTCCGGCCGCGTAGTGCAGCGCCCGGTGCGCCAGCGCGACGCGATACCACGCCCGTGGGTCAGGACCGGCGCGGCCATGGGCGCATCCCGGCAGCCGCACCGTGTCGTGGGTGTCGGGGTAGGGATCGGCGGTGCCGTGGTCGACCCGGTCGGCTACTTCGATGGCGGCCCTGCGGCCGGAGAGCGCGCGGTAGAAAAGCTCGTGGGCTGGACCGGCGGCCGCGAGCGCGTTTGATCGGGCGGTCATGGCAGCGGGCGGCCATCGGCCACCTCCGGGATGTGCGCGAGGACCACCTCGCCGATCGCCTGCCGCACCACAGGGTCGTCGGTGACAACTGCCGCCACGGCCGAGTCGCAAGCTCTGCGGGCAGGCACTCCCCGGCTGATGAGCCGGGCCGCGTAGACGAGCAGCCGGGTGCTTGGGCCCTCAAGAAGCTGATCCTCGCTCAACCGCCGAAGCGCGACCGCGAGCGCCGCGAGCCGCTGCGCCGTCACCGAGTCGACCCCGGTCTCGCTCACGATGATCTCCGCCTCGGCGTCTGGTGAAGGGTAGCCGAACTCGATCGCGATGAACCGCTGGCGGGTCGAGTGCTTGAGATCCTTCAGGCTCGTCTGGTAGCCGGGGTTGTAGGAGACGGCGAGCAGGAAGCAGGGATGCGCGGCGAGGACGGTGTCGAGGCGGGCGATGGGCAGGAAACGGCGATGGTCGGTGAGCGAGTGCACGACGACCATGACGTCCATGTACTCGAGGAACCTGGTCTTGCCCGTGCCGGTCGGTCCCTTCAGCAGCACCGGTGTGCGCTCGGCGAAGGCGCTCGCGAAGATCTCCACCTCGTCGCCGACTGGCAGGTAGTACGGCCGGGCCGAGAGGGAACGGTCGGCAACCGTGGTCATGGTCTCGCTCCCGCCGCTCCCCCGAACTCCCCGGCCTGGTCGCGCATGTGGGGGAAGTAGCCCGTGTGGTTGCTCACCCCCGCGACGACGCCGTTCAGCGTCGGCAGCAAGGTGCCGGCTTCGCGCACGAAGGTCTCCACCGGGTGCCCGAAACGGATGCCCTGGATGGTGGAGCCCAGGATGTGCCCGGACTGGAATGCCCCCTTGACCCACAGCGCCGCCTGTTCCTCGGTCACCTGCCAGCCGATGTCGGTGCCTTCTGGGCTTGTGATGCGGACCTGCGCGGCGTCGGAGAAGGCCTCGACGACCTTCAGGTCGATCGTGCGCCACAGCTCGTCCGGGTAGCCGTTCGCGCGGGAGATGAAGTCCTCATAGGTCGCGAACATCCAGTTGTTGCGCACCCTCTTCCCGGCCGCGCGCCGCCAGTGCCGACGGCCCGCCTCACCGGCGAGCACGGCGGTATAGCCGGGGCGATCGTCTAGGTAGTGCTTGAGGGTGGCGGCTGCGACGTTGAACTCCACGCCGCTGTCCACCATCGGCGGCAGCCGATCGGTGATCTCTCGCCAGCCCTCCGCGGCGCTGTAGTCGCGTACATCCATGCCAAGATCGGTCACGTCCAGGCGGTCGACCGCCTCGGCGCCTTCCTCAAGCAGTGCCCGGCGGAGGACCTCGAAGACCAGGTCGTTCTGGTGCGGGTAGGTGATGATCAGGACATGATCGCCGGGAGCCGTGGGGCCGAGCGCGGACCGTCCGTACCGTCGCTGGGCCAGCGGCATCAGGGCGCAAGGATCGTCGCATCGTTCCTGCCGCAGGTAGCCGGGGTGGCGAGGTGCGGGATAGCCGAGACCAGGCAGCGTGGTCGGTGTCCCCGGCGCCAGTTCGTTCAGCTCAACGGGCGTCGTGGGCGACATGCCACTCCTTGACTAGTAAGTCTCGGTAGCGCGGCGTCGTAGGCTCTCCGTCGACGCTGCACCGGATGGCCTGATAGTAAGACCATTTTTACGCCTCGCCTCAACTTCGAGTCAAGTTGCCCTAAACGCCTGGTACTGGCCGTTACGCCGTGATCACCCGGATCCGTCGCGCTCCTTTTCCACAAGCTCGGCGATCCGGGCCACGGTAATTTCCGGCATGAGCTCGCGGACCAGACGGGCGAGAGGTAGCTCCTCGCCCACGGCAGCTGCCATGGACAAGGCGTTCGCCAGGTCTTTGGCCCACCACGTGAGGCGCATCTGCTCAATCTCGCGCAACGTGCGGCTATCGGTTGGCCCGGCCACGAGCGCGCGCCGCAGCCGCCCGCCCGGCACGCCGAGCCGTTCCCCCAGGTGGAACGCCTCCGTCAGCGCGGCGATCGTCGCCCAGTGGACGAGGTTGTTCACGGTCTTGCCGACCTGGCCGGACCCAAGCGGGCCGAGGTGATGGACACCGGAGCAAAAGGTCATGAGGGTGGGTCGCAGGCGGTCGAGGACGGCGGGATCGCCACCAACGAGCAGGTTGACGCGGCCCTGGTCGGCCCCGCGGACCCCACCGGTCAGGCCCGCATCGAGAACCTCGGCGGGAGGGGAGAGCGCCTCGGCCACCTGGCGGCACGTTTCCGGTCGCACGGAACTGCGGATGAGCACCGAGAGCCCGCTGCGAGCCGCCTCAACCAGGCCGCCCGGGCCAGCGCAGACCGAAACCACATCGTCGTCGGTGGGGACCACGACGAGCACGCAGTCACAGTCGCGGCCTACGTCGGCAGGTGTTTGCGCCGCGCGGGCGCCCAGCGAGGCCGCCGTTTCCACCGCCGTGGGATCGACATCGCAGCACATCACACGCAGCCCGGCGGTCAGCAGGTGCGCCGCAATTGGCGCTCCCATCGCGCCTAGGCCCACAACCCCGACGCGCGGCCGTTCACCACCTGAGGTCATTGCTCAATCTCCGCGACGACACCGCCCGCGAAGGTGCCGGCATCGGCCACGCGGGCTAGCGGCCGGACCTCTGCCGTGTCATGGCCTGGTCGAGCAGCTTGGCCCCGTCTTCCGGGGTGAGCTGCACGGCGTGCCGCTCTATCTGATGCAACCGGCGAGGTAACGCGCGGTGTCGGATGGGTCCAGGTTGAAGTGCTGGTGCCACGCCCAGCGGGGCGGCGCGAACAGCGTGCCCTCCGCCCACTCGACGACAGTCGGCTCATCGTCGTCGTAGTTGATGACGGAGTAACCCTTCCCCTTGACGACGTACACGTACGCTTCGGTGGTGTGGCGGTGGCGTACCGAACCCTTGCCCGGCTTAAGTTCGGCGACATGGGCGCTGAGGACCTCGTAACCGGCTAGGTCGAACCACTGGCCGTGGTTGCCCCGCCAAGGCCGTTCGGGCAAGTCCATCTTCCGCAGGTCGTGCGGGACGACGAGGCCTTCGATCGGCGGGTGCTCGCGGTTGAACTGGTCGCGCGCCCCGATCTCGGACACGGAGCGGTTCTGCTTGTCGTTCGCCAACACGCCGAACTGGTACTCCCTACGCACAGCTCATTCCTCTCCAAGCGCTCGTCCGCAGTGCAGCCACACGCGATCACTCGGTGTGAGCCCACCCGCTAGGATGGCATAGGGTCATACCATTTGTCCATATGCCCCGGACCAGCGCCAGGACATGGCTCCCCGGGCGGCCGGGGCATCCTTCCTTTTCACGACGCTGGTCCTGAACCGGGCGACACGCAGCGGCAGCCGTTCGGGATAAAAAGCCAACCCACGATTCATGCCGAACGGCTCGCGCCAGCCGGCACACCCACGGATGATGCTTCCTGGCTGGGTTAGATTTCCAGCTATCGCACTGATGGCAGCCGCGGGTGCGAGCGGTTGACCCTGGCGCTGGAAGGTGGCGGCAATGAGTGACGACAGCCATACTCTCGGCAGGCTGGCCGAGGCGGCGTGGGCGCGGCACAGTGATCATGAATCGCTCTATTTCGAGGGAACCTGGTTCCGCAGTCACGGGCTGGCGCAGCGGGCGCGCCGCGCGACCAGGGGCTTCACTGAGCTCGGGGTACGGCCGGGGGACCGCGTCGTCGTCTTGATGGCCAACTGTCCCGACGTCTACATCACCTACACGGCGCTGTGGCGGGCCGGCGCGGTCGTGACCCCGGTGGTGTTTCTCGCCAGCGAGGACGAGCTCAGCCACATCCTTCGCGACTGCGGGGCGCGGGTGGTGGTCACCTCGGCGGAATGGACAGGAAAGGTCGCCAATGCCGCCGCTGGCCTCGACGTCACCGTCGCGGTCGCGGGCGAGGCTCCAGGCGAGGCAGCGCAGGCACCGGGCACGGTGCCACTGGCCGAGCTGGAGAACGCCGCCGAGGCCCCGGTGGTCGACCGCACGCCCGATGATCTAGCGGCGCTCATGTACACCGGTGGCACTACCGGGCGAGCCAAGGGCGTCGTGCTGACCAACGAAGGTCTGTGGCGAGTCGCCCGGGCCAGTTATGAGCGGGCCCACGTGCCCGGCGTGAACCGCGCGATCATCCCGCTGCCGCTGTCCCACGCCTTCGGATTGATAGTCACGATCGTCGGGATGCACGCCGAGGAGCCTGCGGTGAGCGTGCTGCAGCGCTGGTTCGACGCCAAGCAATGGCTGGCACTCGCAGTGGAGCACCGGATCCAGCTCGGGGCCGTTGTGCCCGCGATGATCCAGCTGCTGCTCGCCGAGCCATTGGAGGAGACCGATCTGTCCGAGCTGCGCTACCTCTCCAGCGGCGCCGCGCCGCTGGCCCGCGAGGTACTTGAACAGTTCGAACGCCGGGTTCCTTCGGTACAAATCCTGGAGGGCTACGGGCTGACCGAAACGTCGGCGGTCACTTCGGTCAACCCGCCCGGCCACCGCAGGGTCGGCAGCGTCGGCCTGCCACTTTCCTGCTACCAGGTTGTGATCCGCGACGACGACGGCCACGAGCTGCCCCCCGGCAGCGATGGCGAGATCTGCGTGCGCGGCGAGACGCTGATGCGCCGCTACTGGAACGCGCCCGACACGACCGAGGCGGCACTGGCCGATTCGGGGCGTGAGCTGCGCACGGGTGACATTGGGCGGCTCGACGCGGACGGCTACCTCTACATCGTCGACAGAAAGAAGGATCTGATCATCCGCAACGGCTTCAACATCTACCCGCGAGATGTCGAGGACGTCCTCGTCGAGCACCCGGACGTCGCCATGGCCGGGGTCATCGGCCGACCGGACGCCAAGGTGGGCGAGGAGGTCGTCGCTTTCGTCATGGCCCGCTGGGGTGCTCATGTGGCCGCCGATGAGCTGACCGCGTTCGCGAAGCAACGGCTCGCGGCGACCAAGTACCCCCGTGAGATCCATGTTGTCGACACGATCCCACTGACGAGCGTTGGCAAGCTCGACCGCAAGAAACTCCGCGCCACGCTCGCCGCGACACCACTCAGCGCCGCGAGCACGTAGAAACCACTCAGCGCGGGCCGCGGGGCATCGGGGGCGCGGCGGGTTTCGGCAACTGTTACGGCTACGAGGTCAATGCCAACGCGAACCTCCCAGGCCGGCCCGCGGTCGTGGACCAGCCGTTCGGCTCGGGACACGTGATCATGCTCGGGTTCGGCGCCTGGTACCGCGCGTGGACGACGGCGGAAGACGGCTGGTGCTCAACGGCATCCTCGACCCGGCTGGTTCGGCGATCCCGCCGACGTCCGTGCTCCGTGAGTCGGCCATGACCGCGGCGCGTGCCATGGCAGTGGCGAGCCCGGTGCCGGCCTTCCTGCTGCCGCTGCTGCTCGGCCAGCTGTAGATGCAGGTCCGCGCGCCGTGATCGGTCCGGGCCGTTGGCCGCGCGCCTTAGGTTGTCACGTTGTGTCGGCGGGGCCGTGGATAACCTCGTCGTCGCGGCGGCGGGCCAGGGCCCGTGTGTAGCGGTCGAGTGCGGTGCGCATCTGCTGAGGACGCGGAGCGGTGGGGTTGGTGCCGAACACGAACGGGAAGAAGCCGCCGGTCTCCTCGATGCCGGCGCGGATCTGCTCCACCTCGCCGGGCGGATACAGGCGGGCGGGGTCACCGACGGCCACCCAGCCGATCGGGATCCGGGTCGCGGGTGGCACCACGCAGCCGATATGAACGGCACCGCCGAGGGCCACGCTGCTGGCCCGGCCCATGGTTGCGCCGTTGAAGATCATGGCACCGGTGGCGATGAACACCTCATCACCGATCCGGCAGCCGGTCAGGTACGAGTGTGGGCCGGCGAGCACGTAATCCCCGACGGCCAGCGGGTGCCGCTGGGTGCCGCGCAGCACGGCGTGTTCCATCACCACACAATTGGCGCCGACCTCGACGGGGCCCCCGTCGGCGGTCAGCACCGCGCCATGCAGGATGCAGCTACCAGGGCCGACATGGACCTGGCCGCTGAGCACCGCGGTGGGCGCGACATAGGCATCCGGGTGCACGGACGGAGTCATCTGCCGGTGTCGTATCCTCACCCGCCCACTGTGCACCATCAGCGCTCGAAGGCGCACAGCAAGCCGCTCACTGAGCGGCGGAAGGGTCCAAGCGTCGGTAGAGCTTGGTATCTCTGGTGGATGGCAACAATCGGCTCGCCCTGGCCGCCCTCATCGCGTCTTACGGGATCAACGGACGTAGGCTCACGCTCACCAACGACGCCGCCTACGATCTCGTGATGAAGGTCGCCTCCGGTCAGCTCGACTCGGTGGATGACATTGCCGCCATCTTGAATACGGCCACCGGCATCCGCGCCCGACCGAACCGGGGTTCTCAAGCAGGCTCAAAGTAGCCACCGGATGGCTTGCCAGGGTACGGGGTTCATCGGTGAGAGGAGCATCGTGTCCGACCTGAAAGAGGAGCTGCACCGCAAGCTCCAGGCCAGCAGGGCAGCGCTGCTGTCCAAGCTCGACGATTTGAGTGAATACGACCTTCGTCGTCCGATGACGCCGACTGGTACGAACCTGCTCGGTCTGGTGAAGCATTTGGCCGGGCTCGAGTACGGATACCTGGGCGAATCGGTCAACCGCCCGGCTCAGGAGACCATGTCGTGGATCGAGGATGGCTCGATCTGGGAGGGCGCCGACATGTGGGCCAGGCCCGATGAATCCAGCGAGTACCTCATCGGTCTCTACCGGCGCGCCTGCGCCCACGCCGACCTGGCCATAACCGACCTCGACCTGGAGTCACCCGGGTCGGTTGCCCACTGGCCCGAGGACCGGCGCGACACCACCCTGGGCGTCCTGCTCATCCGGATGGTCGCCGAAACAGCCCAGCACGCGGGCCACGCAGACATCATCCGAGAACTCGTCGACGGAAAAGCTGGCCCAGACCATGACGAGGCCTTGGACGAGCCCTCCTGGCGGAAGTACGTCGCCCAGATTCAAGCCGCGGCAGACACATTCGCTACCAGGACCGACCCGGCCAAACCGTCCGACCAGCCGCACTGACGACCTCGAAGCTCTTACGACGGTTGGCCGCCCCTGGAGCGTGCCGCTTCTCTGGCGGGCAAGACCCTTGCCAGCCCAGTCGTAGCGCATGGTGGTGCGGGAATGAGTCCCTCAGCAACCGGGTGCGTCACCGGCCCATATGGAATTGTGAACTCGTGGCCGCTACCGTGTGGGCACGTCCTTTAAAGGAGGGGAACTATGAGGCCAGTGGGCGTGGCGTGTGCGGCGATGACGTTAATCCTGGGCTCGCTCGCCACGACGGCAGCGACCGCGAGCACGGCGGGCATCACCATCTCCAATGTCGTCGATGTCTCGGCTGATCAGACCGCGCAAAATGAGACGCCGCTGGCCGTCAACCCGGCCAACCCGGCCAACATGATTACCGGCAACAATGACTGGAATTACAACGACGGCTGCGGTGTGAACAGCACGTTCGACGGCGGCGCGACCTGGACTCCGACCCTGCCCAATGGCTTCCTGCCAGGTATCACCAAGTTCACCAACGATCCCGCCGTACCTGGCGACGGCGCTTACGACGCGGGCGGCGACCCGACGATCGCGTTCAGCCCCGACGGCAAGGTCGCTTACTACGTCTGCCAGGCCTTCAACTTCACCTCGCCGTATCAGATCGCGCTCTTGCTCAACCGCTCGCATGACGGCGGGCTGACCTGGCAGCACAGCGGCCTGACCCAGATCTCCACCTTCACGGGGAACGGCGTGAGCAAGGGATCAACCGGCCAGTTTCCTGACCACGAGAACGTTCATGTCGACCAGACCAACGGTTACATCTACGTCACCTGGGCCCAGTTCAACGGCAATAGCACCCACTCGCCGGTGTATGTGGCTGTGTCACGCGATGGCGGGGACCACTTCACGGTCTCGCGGGTAACGGCCGGTGACGTGCGGAACAATCAGGACCAGCGGATCGTGACGGACCAGTCCGGTAACGCCTACCTCACCTTCGACAACGGCATCCAGGGCGGCAAGGGAACAGCGCTTTATGCGTCGAAGTCGGTCGATGGGGGACGCACCTGGTCCGCTCCCGTCAAGTTCACGACGTTGACCGACCCGGTGTGCGTCTTCCCGCCGTACTGCTTCAACATCTCGGGGGGCCAGTTCCGCGCCGGCGGCACCTACCCGGCACCGGCGTTCGACCCGGTGCACCACCGGCTCGACGTGCTCGTGGCCGACATTCGCGGTCCCTTCGCCGCAATGTACTTCTACGCGCTGGACCCGGCCACGCTATCGGTCGACTTCACCTCCAGCATCCCAGGTGGAAATGGCGACCGCTTCGCGGGTGAGCTTTCGGCAGCGCCGAACGGCCGACTCGACGCCTCGTTCTATGACCGCGGGTACAGCGGCAACACGCTGGTTGATCTGACCTATGCGACGAGCAGTGACGGCGGCCACACGTGGCAGCAAGCGCGGGTGACTTCGCAGGGGTTCGATCCGTCAACATGGGGCGTGCCGAGCGGGTCTTCATTCCGGCCGTTTATTGGCGACTACAACGGCATCATTTCCACCAATGCCCACGCGGCGATGACCTGGACCGGCTTCGCCCCGCCGCAGCCCTACAACCTCGAGGTCGATTTCGCCACAGCAACTCCCTGACGGTGGCGCGTCAGGGCTTGCTGTCCCGTGGCGGACACTGCATCCCGGTATCTGTTCACTCGATCGGCCGGTGAGCGATGGCGGCTGGCTCGCGGCCCGCGAGCAGCCAGCCGGCGGCGGCCGCGATGAGCGGCATGCCGATGAGGATGATCAGGAGGTTCTTGGCCGGGACGCTGCTGAGGGATGAGCGGCCGTCCAGCGGGTTGTCCCAGGAATAGGCGAGGGCGGCCACATAGCCGGCCGCCGTGCCGAGCACCGCGCCGAGCAGGGCGAGGGCGCCGGCGGTGGCGGCGGTGAGGGTGCGGCGAGTCGAACTGCTCGCCCCCGGTGGCGGCCAGGGTGCGCAGATCGCTGGCCGTTTCGCTGCGGATGAGGCCGACGGTCATGGCGAGGATGCCCAGCGCAAGGAGGATGCCGAAGACGGTCGCCCAGTTGATGATCTCCGCCGACGAGGGCGCACTGGACTTCGTCTCAACGGTCATGCCCGCGGCGGCCGCCGTCAGCCGGGCGTTGTTGATCTGCGCGGCGGTGGGGGGATGGGGGGTTTGGATGAGCCAGCCGGAGGTGGTGACCTGGAGGTGGAACTCGTGGACGGCGTGTTCGGTGATCACCGTGTTGGGTGCCGACGTCCCGGAAGGAAGAGCGCTGACCTCCTGGATCACGGACACCAAGGCTGATCGCCGCGAGCGCCGAGCCCGAGCGAGCCCGGTAGCGCGACAGGTCACGCAAGGCCAGGCGCACCGCAATCGGGGCCCGCCGGCCGAGCCGGGCCAGCGTCGCCAGGCACTGGGGGGACAGCAGGATCACCGCCACGATAAGGGCGACGAAGCCGAAGACCAGCTCCGGCGCTCCCCCGCCGTTACCGTTGCTCTTGCCGGAGTAAGTGAGCAGGACGAAGGCGACCACGAGCAAGATGACACCGGGCCCAGCCGAGCGGTGCACCCGTTTGGGGGGAGCAGGCCTCCCGGACAGGGCGGTCACGATGGGGACCCTGGTGATCGAGCGGGCCGACCGCGAGGCAGCAAAGAAGGTGGCCACCACGGCTAGGACCATGGCCGGGACGATCACCACCCACGGCAGCGCGAACGCGCCGATCACGTGGTGGGCGCTCATCTCTAGCCGCGGCCGGTAAGCGAGCCAGGCCGCCAGGCCCAATGCGGCCCCGGTCAGCGTGCCGACGACACCCACCACAACACCGTTGGTCCGCACGACGAGACGGATGTTCTTCTCCGTGGCGCCCAGGGCGCCGAGCAACCCGATCGCTCGCAGCCGGCGCTGCGCCAGCACCGTGAAACCACCCACCGCCACCAGGGCGATGAGGAGCATGGCGACGGTGGCCAGCGCGAGCACGATGGTCTCGGGGTTGAACGCGTTGCTCTGTGACGCCGACCCAGGGGTCGAGACGTTCGGGCCGAGGGAGGCGAGGCCTTGGAGCCGGTTGCCGGCCACACTCACCCCTGGCGCGTCGAACAGGACCGTCACCTGGCTCGGCGCCCTGACCTGGCCCGGCGCCACGAGGGCGAACTCGTCCAGCAGGCTCTGCGGGTTCTCGACCATGCCGACGACGCGCCAGGCCCTTCCGCCCTGATGCCAGAGGTCCCCGATCTTGAGGCTGAAGGTGTTTGCCACCCCTGCGGTCACGGCCACCTGGCCAGGACCGGCGGGGTAGTGCCCGCTGAGCAGGGAGAGCACCGGCTGCCCGAACGGACCGTGCGGGTTCTGGGCGGGCAGGTCGTAGGTGCCGATCGAGCCGGGGATGGCGATGGTCTGGTTCTCGATGACGTCGACGCCGCCGAAGCGGTGCCGCAGCGCGGCGATCTGGGTGGCCAGTTTTGGGTCGGACCCCTGGAACGTGGCGAGGTCCCCGGCGGTGCCGAAGCCCGTGTTGGCCGGGGGCGGTGTGTTGATGGCCACCGCCGCCCCGACGACCGTGGCGGCCACCGCGACCATGATGAGCGCCAGGACCAGCAGCTGCTGGCGCCATTCGCGGCGGAACAGCCGCCACGCCCAGCGGGTCACGGCCCGGCGGGCCGGAACGCCGCCGTGGCCGGCTCTGGTCCGGGCCGGGCGTTCGCGCAGCGCGGTGCTCACTGGCTCTGACCCGGCATCAGAAGCGATTCGGGGCCGGGCGGCGGCGAGGTCTGGTCGACCACGCGCCCGTCGCGCAGGAACACCACCCGGTCGGCCCACGAAGCCAGCTGCGCGTCGTGGGTCACCACCACCGCGGTCACGCCCCGCTTGCACGCCTCGCGCACCAGGCGCATTACCGCCTCGCCGTTCACCGAGTCCAGCGCGCCCGACGGCTCATCGGCCAGCAGCAGGCGGCGCTCGCCCACCACCGCGCGGGCGATCGCGACCCGCTGACGTTCCCCGCCAGACAGCTCGTCGGGGAACCGGGACGCCCGCTCAGCCAGGCCGAGCTCGTTGAGGGCCCGCATCCCGGCGGCGCGGGCCTTCCTGGCGGTCACGCCGTCGAGCTCCAGCGGCAGGGCGACGTTCTCGGCCGCGGTCAGCCCGGGCAGCAGGTTGAAGTCCTGGAACACATACCCGACCGAGCGGCGCCGCAGCCGGGCCTTGTCGTTGCGCGACATTCCCGACAGTGCCCGCCGCCGACCAGCACCTCCCCGCGGGTGGGGTCCTCCAGGCTCCCGGCGATGGTCAGCAGCGTGGACTTGCCCGAGCCGCTTGGTCCCATCACTGCCACCATCGCGGCGGCGTCGACCGACAGGTCCACACCGCTCAGCGCCTGCACCGCGGTCGGCCCCGCGCCGTAGCTCTTCGACACCCCGCGCAGCTCCAGCACGCTCATCGCCGCACCCCCACTTTCGCGTCCCAGCCCGGCCCGGTCATCGCCGCACTCCCACCCTGCGCCGCAGCCTCGGCAAGGCGGCGGGAACCGGCCGGGGAGGATCGGCGGCGGCGCGCTTGAGGCGGCCGTCGGCGGCATCCAGCCACCGGATGACCGCATCAAGCCGGAACAGCTCGGCGTCGACCACCAGCGCCAGGGCTAGGTCGAACTCGGCTTCGTCCTCCTTGATCCGCGTCCACTGCTGCATCAGCTGCACCAGGTACTTCCGGTGCACCTGGGTTACCTCATGCACGTCGGTGCCGGGCACCCGCACCGCCACCAACACTTTCATCACCAGCTCATCGCGGGGCGGGGACGCCAGGTCCGGCGGCGTGCGCAGCCAGGCGGCCAGCTCCTGCTCGCCGCCGGCAGTGATCCGGAACCCCCTCTGCGGGCCGTCGTCCCCGGCGCCCTCCGATTCGACCAGCCCGTCACGTTCGAGCCGCTGCAGCGTCGTGTAAACCTGGCCCACGTTCAGCGGCCACACCTCGCCAGTCCGCGCTTCGAACTCCTCACGCAGCTGCAGCCCGTACTTGGGCCCCTCGCTCAGCAGCGCGAGCAACGCGTGCCGGACACTCATGACGTCTCACGAGCAGGTATCATGTGAAGCATGCTACCGGGTATATAAGATTCCACCAACCCAGATCCTCCGGAACCGGCGAATGCGAGCCCGCACCGCCATGGACCCCTGGGGTGCCGCGGTCGGCCAGCCCACGGGCCGCAAGCTGGCGGGCCGTCGGCCCGGTGCATCAAAGCCCGCTCACCAGGCGCGACAAGATACGGGCATGCCCTAAGCCGCCGTTCTTCGCGGAGCTACGGCCAGCCCTCATAACCACGAGTGAACATGCCGGTCAGCGCATAAGGCGGTGCTGTTAGTGGCGGGCGGCAAGACTGGGAACTGGAACCGCTGGTACCGCGACGCCATCATTTCGGCATGAGCGGAAACTCGCGGCCCCGCCGCAGCAGTTCCGGACGGCGAGGAGCCACGAGCTGGTGAAAGGCTGGAGCGGGATCGCTCACGGGCCGCTCATGTTGCCCAGGCGATGCCGCGAGGCCAGCTCACGATGTCTGGAGGCGACGGCTCACGCGTCGAAAGTTATTAGGTGTATGAGCGCGATAGCCAAAGACGGCGCGTGCACCATGAGATTCCACGCCCGGAGGTATTGGACAGGAGTCGAACTCTTGTTTGCTTTCTGCTCCCCAAGCAGGATTCGAACCTGCGGCCTACTGGTAGTGCTTAGGAGGCATGTGCGCCTCAGCGCTGTGCTGACCTGGGAAGTCAGAGGTCACCGAGAGCGAAGCAGGCAAAAGTACTCGTTGGCTGAAAGATCTTCAAACACCATCTTGATCGCGCACAGTGCCGCACCCTGATCACATTTCAACGGGAACCAGCCAATGTTCATCGGTGCAGACTGGCCGGCGAACAGGCTCAGCTGCCCGCGTGGCGCACCTCGACGAATACAGGCCGGCTGGAGATGGCAAGCGCCTGGCTAGGTGCCTCGTCAGTGGCGACAGTAGAACCGAGTGCAAGATATTGCTCTTCAGAAGCAATCAAAATGCTAGACTCTGTGGATAGAGGTGAAAGGTGAGTACCAAGACGATCGGGTTCGCCGTCGCTGACGAGGACCGCGAACTGCTGGACGAGCTCGTAGAGTACTTCGGTGACGGGAACCGCTCGGCTTACCTACGCGCGACGCTGCGGGTGATGGCATCGGTGAAGCTGGCCGAAGAGCTGCGCGAGACCCAAGCCTACGGCCAGCGCAAGCTCGCCGAGCAAGGCATCACCCTCGAAGACATCCCAGCGATCACCAAGAGGGCCCTCAAAGGCGGCGCGGGGGCCCGGTGAGTCCTGTCGCGGTCGTCTTCGACGTCAACGTCCTCGTCGGCGCGGTCGCCGGCGGCAACAGTCCATTCCGCTCGTGGCCGTCGCCGCCGCCGACGTCGGGCAACCCCTATGCGGATTGCCTTGGCATCATCGTCGACGCCGCCGAGTTCGCGCTCTGGCTCTCGCCGCACATCCTGGGAAACACCACCCGCGTCCTCCAAGAAGAACTCAAATGGGAGCCGACAGCCGCCGACGCCTACCTGAGCCTGCTCGCTCGCGTTGCCGCCAACAGCGGTGGCGGCATTATCGACCCACCCCACACCGTCAACGACTGCGCGGACTTTGAGGACAACGCGATCCTCGACCTTGCCACCGAGGCGGGTGCCCTGCTGATCGTGTCCGATGACACCGACCTCACCCGCATGTCGCCGTGGCGTGGCACACCAATCCTGCGCCCTAAGGAATTTGCCGCCAAAGTCGACGGCATGCGCCGTCACCGCCGCCGTCCAAACCGCCAATAATGCTCCCCACTACATAGGCGAATGGCCATTCCTTACCGACCTAGAGTGGCCGTCGCCGCAGGTCGATGGGGGTCGGAGGGCCGGTTTGGCACGGTGGCGGTGAAGTGGGTCGGCTGGTTCGATCGGGGACTTGCGCTGCGGTGCTGGCGGTGGACTCGGTCGCGCGGGCATGACCCCCACCAAGTCTCATCCGTGCAGGTCAGCAGGACTGTTGCCAGAGCGGACGGTACCCTCGTCCCATGGACCAGCTACACCTTGCCAACCTTGCGCACCTGCGCCGGGCGCGGGATCTGGTCGACCGGGAGTATGCGCGTCCGCTCGACGTGCCGACAATGGCTCGCCACGCGCTGATGTCGCCGGGGCACTTCTC